>Ga0172378_10000286_pt1 | contig 43197 bp, 35 predicted proteins | sample GrowelOW332metaG_FD_119755 | JGI IMG/M metagenome (GOLD analysis project Ga0172378, IMG submission 119755) | Groundwater microbial communities from an aquifer near a municipal landfill in Southern Ontario, Canada - Pumphouse #3_1 metaG | ecosystem: Environmental > Aquatic > Deep subsurface >...
GATTTTAGCGATGAAGTCTTCATGTGGAACAGTTACTTTACCTGCTTGGTGACCACATTGTTTCGCATCAGAAACTTGGTTTTCGATTTGAAGTGCACATGCACCCGCTTCGATCATTTTCTTAGCTAAAAGGTAAGTTGCTTCTTCGTTACCAAAACCTGCATCGATGTCGGCAATAATTGGCACAACGTGAGTTTGGAAACCGTCGATTTGAGCAGTAATTTCTTCAGCTTTAGCTGTATCGCCTGCTTCTTGTGCTTTTTTAAGTGCACGGAACAAGTCGTTTAATTCTTTCGCGTCAGCTTGACGTAAGAATGTGTAGATTTCTTCGATCAATGCAGGAACAGAAGTTTTTTCGTGCATAGATTGGTCAGGTAAAGGACCGAATTCAGAACGAAGTGCAGCAACCATCCAACCAGAAAGGTAGATGTAGCGACGTTCAGTTGTACCGAAGTATTTTTTGTTCGCAATCATTTTTTGCTGTGCGATAAAACCGTGCCAGCAGCCTAGTGATTGTGTGTACTTGCTAGAGTCAGCATCATAAGCAGCCATATCACGACGCATGATTGCAGCTGTGTATTTCGCGATGTCTAAACCAGTTTTAAAACGGTTTTGCATTTGCATACGTGCAGCATCTTCAGGAGAGATGTCTGCCCATGTGTTGCCGAATTTTGCTTTTAATTCGCGGATTGCATCAATCGCTGTTTGATATGTAGTCATGATATTTCCCTGTATTAATTTTAGGACTTTTCCCAACGATTTGCTAAAATCTCACCCTCATGTACTTGTTTAGATTATGAGCGCCTCGTTGCATTGAATACAGATTAGTTGGCTTAAAAAATTTAATCCAATAGTCTGCGAGAATTTCCGACATTTATTTAAAAAATACGTAGCTAAAAGTCGTATAGTTTGCGTGATAGTACTTTTTAAATTATTGTTTTTTATATATAAAATATTTAAACGGTTTTTATATTTTGTATTTTTATTCAGCATTAGACCTAAGTCTTAAGGCACTTTTTTCTGTAATTTTTGACGTAGTTTTAATTTAACTTGAGCCATCTTGCTTGATTTATGTACTTGGTCTTAGATTCATTTTCATATGATAAAGTCTGTGAATAGGATGATTCTTATCTAGCATGTATCTATGACTACGTGTTGTATGACAGGATAAAAACGCGGCTTTTTTAAAACCTTGCCTTACACAAGGTGTATGGCTTATGGCATAATCACCAGTAATTTCATAATTTTATTCTCGGTATTTTTTTTATGAATCTGGAGCGGGTCGACCTTAATCTACTAATTTACCTTGATGTACTCCTTCGCGAAAAAAATGTCACCCGCGCCGCAGAGCAATTGGGTGTCACGCAACCGGCGATGAGTAATATTTTGCGTCGCTTACGCAATTTATTTAATGATCCTTTATTGATCCGCTCATCTGAAGGCATGACCCCGACAGAACGTGCTTTAGAATTACAACCGCGTATTCGTGATGCTTTATCTGATCTGTCGATGATTTTAGAGCCACGCACCGAATTTCGTCCTTATACTTCTAATCGTGTATTTAGAATTATGACCTCAGATTATGCTGAGGCCACCTTAGTACCACGTTTGGTCAAAGCTTTGCGTGCTGAAGCACCCAATGTTGTGTTGGACTTTTTAACACCAAGTGATGTGTCATATCGCGATATGGAACAAGGTAAGGTCGATTTAGCCATTAACCGCTTTAATGAAATTCCGCAAAGTTTCCATCAAGTTTTGGTATGGCGTGACAGCTTTTCATGCTTATTAAATCCAAAACATCCATCTGCTGCCAACTTAAATCTCAAAAGCTATTTAGATGCCCAGCATATTTGGGTCTCTAAAACAGGTATGGGTGTCGGTTTTGGGGTTAATCCTGACAAACAAGCCGGATTGGGGTGGATTGACCAAGCTTTAGAGCGTATTGGACAAAAACGTAAGATTTCGGTGTTTACCCGTCATTATCAAATGCCTGGATTATTGGCCTCCAATGTGGATTTAATTGCCACATTGCCAAGCCGAATTGCGCGTTTACAAGCCAAAAGCCAAAATATCTTGATTAAAGACCCACCCTTTTATATCCCTGAATTTGAATTAAAAATGGCATGGTGTCCACTGCTGCATCATCATCCGGCGCATCGTTGGTTACGTCAGTTGATTTTATATGTGGCGCGTCAAATGATTGAGGAAGAAAATCGCGAATATTTGCAAAATAATTCACAAATTTCTCCCTACTAAGTTTATTTTTGCACTTTGATGTTATTTAGCCGTGTAAAGAAAATACGCTACACGGCTATTTTTATGTTAAAAGATCAATATAAATAATAAGATTCTCATCACAGGTGAACCCGTGAGCCTCTTTCAAAATATCCTCATCATCATGCTCTTAATTGTCGGGGCAGGATTTTTATCGTTAACCGAAATTGCCTTAGCCGGTGCACGCAAGGTCAAACTCAAGATTTTAGCCGAATCAGGCGACGAACGTGCACAGCGCGTCATGGACTTACAGGAAAACTCCGCTGATTTCTTTGCTGCCTCACAAATTGGTCTCAACGCTGTTGCAATCTTAGGTGGTATTTTAGGTGAAGGGGCGTTTCGTCCTTATTTCATGGCATTTGTGGCACAGTTTTATACTGGACCTTGGGCAGAAACCATTGGCTTTGCACTATCTTTTACCCTCGTTACCTCCTTATTCATCTTATTTGCCGACCTGATGCCTAAACGCTTGGCCATGATCGCACCTGAAAAAATTGCCGTCAGCGTCATTGATCCCATTCAAGTATTTATTAAGGTCTGCCGACCTTTGGCTTGGATGATCAATACCATTGCCAATGTGTTGTTTCGCTTATTTAAAGTCAATACCACACGCGACGACAATATTACCTTTGCCGATATTTCAGCGGTGATGGATGCCGGTGCACAAGCGGGCGTGTTACTCAAACAAGAACATCATTTTATTGAAAACGTATTTGAGCTTGAAGAACGTAACGTACCGTCTAGTATGACCACCCGTGAAAATGTAGTCTATTTTACTTTAAATGAATCAGAAGACAGCATTCGACAAAAACTGGCTGAGTATCCTTATTCTAAATTTTTAGTCTGTAATGAAGACATTGATAGCGTGATTGGGTATGTAGATGCCAAAGACATCTTGGTGCGTATTTTAAATAATCAATCTTTATTGCAACTTAATGAATCGACCATTCGTAATGTACTCACCATTCCAGATACTTTAACTTTATCGGAAGTACTGGATCGTTTTCGCTCCACCAAAGAAAAGTTTGCAGTGGTGATCAATGAATATGCCTTGGTGGTGGGGGTGATTACTCTGTCTGACATTATGATTACCGTGATGGGCGATTGGGTCACCCCAATTGATGCGGATTTACAAATTATTAAACGTGATGAAAATTCATGGTTGATCGAAGGCAGTACACCGATTGAAGACATTAAACATGCGCTTGAAATTGAAGAATTGCCTGACGAAGAAAATTATGAAACTTTAGCTGGCTTTATGATGTACAGCTTACGTAAAATTCCACGTCCTGCTGATTCGGTTGAATATTTAGGCTTTAAATTTGAAGTGGTCGATGTGGATCATTTTAAAATTGACCAACTCTTGGTGACACGTTTGGTCACCCAAGCCCAAAACGCTTTAGATCAGGAGTAAAATACCATGTCACTGTCTGCGATTGTGGCCTGCTTGGCGGTTTACTCGGCTTTATATTGTATTTATTTTTTCTTTGCCGATGTCAACAATGGTTTACTTATCCTCGCAGCCATTGCTTTACTCATTTTTGCCGCCAAAATCAGCCCGTATGCTTATGAGCGCCGCGCTAAACGCTTTAATGACACTTTAATGTGGGGCGACTATTGGTATTGGCCACTCATGACATGGTGGCGCCTATTTATTTTGCCTGCCAAACTGCTATTACGTTGGTGGTATGATTAAAAAAAGCGCCTTCAAGGCGCTTTTTTTTAAATCTTATCGCTTGCTCAATAAGGCATCTAAAACTGCTTGATAATGAATGCTGATGTCTTCTTCTAGCACTTTATAAGCATTGTCGAGCTGTACCATTGGCCAACCTTCTTTCCAAAATGGGAAGATATTATGCAAATCTTGCGTCACGGTTGCATCTTCACGAATAATGGCTTGCGCCACTTGTGATAACACTTGTGCCGTTTCAGCCCCATCAATGGCTAAATAATCAATGCCACGTACTTTTAAAATGCGAACACGGTCTTTTTTATAGCGAATTTTTTTGGCTTGACCTTCGTTTAGACCTAAAGCCAATACCACAGCTTCTACAAATTTATCTTCAAAACTTTGGTGAAGAACCACTAAGGCTTGTTTATGCGCTTCTTGACGCCCCGCTTTACCACCGGCACGAATCACTTCTTGTGCTTCGATGTTGAGCTCATCGTTTTTCATAGACTGCAAAATGTCTAAAATTTCGATATCGCTTAAGTTTGCAGGAGAATGTTCAGTCATAAACTGCCTTTGAAGAATAAGAAAACTAAAGCGCTATTTTGGCATAATTTGCTTACGAAATATATCATGCGACGGCATAAGCTAAAAATAAAAAATCCCCCAACTGTGGAGGATTTTTAGTCACAAATTAATGTTTTACTTCAACCACCACTTTCCCAACATGTTCACCAGTATCCAGTGCTGCATGGGCATCTTGAATTTGCGCAAAGTTAAAGGTTTTATAAATCATTGGAATGCATTGACCTTGTTCTAACAATGGCCACACATGCGTTTTTAAACCTTGGGTAATTGTGGCTTTTTCTTCTGTGGTACGTGCACGCATGGTCGAACCTGTGATGGTTAAACGCTTCATCATAATTTGACCCAGCTTAACCTCTTTGGCTTTGGCACCACCTAAAAATGCGATATACACTAAACGTCCATCACGGCGCAATAAATTTAAGTTTTGCTCTAAATACGGCGCACCAACGATATCTAAAATGACATCAACACCGGCTTTGTCGGTTGCAACTTGAATCACCTCTTCAAAATTTTGGGTTTTATAATTAATTGCGGTAGTTAAATGCGAAATCGCTTGCACTTTTTCATCTGAGCCCACAGTGGCAAAGGTGTTTAAACCTAAAGCTTGGGCGAGCATAAGTGCTGTGGTGCCAATACCACTGGTTCCACCATGCACCAATATAGTTTCCCCTGCTTTGGCTTTGCCCATCTCAAACACGTTGGCCCATACCGTAAAGAAGGTTTCAGGAATAGCCGCAGCTTGTACAAAGCTTAAACCTTGAGGAATGGCTAAAGTTTGGCTCTCTGGCACCACGCAATACTCGGCATAACCACCGCCATTGGTCAAACCACAGACCTGATCACCCACTTGAAATTTGGTAACGTCACTGCCTACCGCAGTAATAATCCCAGCCACTTCAAGACCTGGCACAGGTGTCACACCTTTAGGCATTGGGTATAGACCTTGGCGCTGTAAAATATCTGGACGGTTAATCCCAAAAGCATGTACCTGTACCAAGACTTCATCGGCTTTGGGCGTTGGAATGGCAAAGCTTTCATAGGCCAGTTTTTCAACGCCACCCGGCTCGGTAATGATAATCTGCTGCATCGTTGCTTGTGACATACCCGATTCCTTTTGTTTGATTTTTTTAAATAACTGAGGCTTAGCAACATAAAATAAAAGTCTATAAATGCCAAGTCTAGATTGTAATTTTTGCCTCTGCCAAGTGTATCAACATAAACTCATGACAGAGTGATGTAAGTCATTAAAATTTAATATGTAATATTTCTTTTCCTTTATGACAGCACCATCGCTTTGTCATAAAGGCACGCTATGTTGCCTAGATCATAATGATCACTTGAGAATAAACTGTATGAAACGTGCCTACTTATATAGCACCATTTTATTATGCTTAAATTTAGCAGCCTGCTCGGATGACGACGATCAAAATAATAATGTCACAGGCCCCAATATCACATCGCCTGCACCTCAACCCACGATTCCTGAACAAGTGGTTCCGTTACCTGAAATTTATTTAGATGAAAACTTCGATCAGCTCAACGCTTTACCTGCCAATTGGATGCTACCTAAAAATAATGCAGGACAAGTTTATATTGAAAATGGCGACCTTTATTTAGATGGGCGTGCCAATGATACGCAAATGACCTCTGTATTATTACCTGCTGAATATCAACAATTGCGTAACTATCGTATTGACTTAGAATTTAGCTATGTTGAAGCCAATAATGATGGGCGTTGGGCCAGTATTATGTACCGTGCTGCCGATGAATATGCTGATCCTGCTTTTAGTCCGTATTATCAATTTGCCATGCGTAAGCAGACCACAGGCAATAGTGGTTTAGAATTATCGTTACGTATGCCCACCAATGCATGGAATGTCTTGCAAAAATCTGCGCATCATAAAGATATCGGCTTAAATAAAACCCATAAAGCCACTGTCATTGTGCATGGCAATCGTGTGCGTCATTATTTAGATGATCAGTTGGTGTTAGACAGCAGTTTACCCTATAACCTTAATCAAGGTGGTATTGGCTTATCCAGTGCAGGACTTTTAATGAAAGTCAGTCATTTAAAAGTCACTGAACAACTCGATGCCTTACCTGAGTCCAATAAAGTCACTGAGTTGGTTGATCAAGCACTTCCTGTTGCAATGGCACCGACCCTGATTCAATCTGCTGGCCAAAATCTTACACCAAGTAGCGTCACACATGTGGCTTATCGCCTTGATGCAGCACTGAATTTAATTGACAGCAATCAAAAAAATGTCATGTCGTTAACCAGCTATTTACAAGATAAACAGCGAAAAACCCTGCCACTTTTACACATTGACCATCCTGCCACTTTAAATGCGTTAGTTGCAATTGCTGGCGATTACGACCTGGCTGACTTGACTTTGCTGTCGGACAATGTCGATTTATTACGTCAAGCGCGTATTGCGCTGCCACAATTACGTACTGCACTTGATTACTCAACCAAAACCAACTTAACGAATCGTAAGCAGGACTTAAATACGGTTGTGCATAATACCAATGTGGCACTTGCGAAAATTGTGATTTTACCACCGCAACTGACCACCCGTAGCAGTGTTAGTCATTTACAACGTCTACTGATTACACCTTGGGCAAAAACCACACAAAGCAATGCGCACGAAGCAGCCCGAATTCTCACTACAGGCGTCAACGGGATTTGGAGTGATACACCAGAAGTCTATGCCGATATTATGCAGAGCATGGCACCCAATACCTTATTACGTAAGCCTTTAATTACAGGACATCGTGGTATTCCTGCCTTAGATGATGAAAACACCTTAGAGGGAACTTTAAAAGCCATTGAAGTGGGTGCTGATGCGGTTGAATATGATGTGTATTTAAGTCAAGATGGCCATGTGATCCTCATGCATGATACGACTACTACACGTACTACAGGTGTAAATCGCAATATTGAAGACATGACCTTAGCTGAAATTCGTGAGTTACGTACCTTAGGTTACAACCGTGCTGTACCGACCATGCAAGAAGTGCTTGCAGAAGTTAAAAAATTCCCGCATGTCACCAATTTTATTGAGATTAAAAGCAGTAATCCGGCCATTATTCCTAAAATTAAACAGCTCCTTGATCAATACGATGCCTACGATCAAGCGATTGTGATTAGCTTTAATGGCGAACAAATTTTAAAAATGAAAAATGTGTTACCAGGTGTCTCTACAGGCTTGTTAACCAGTACGCCTGCGGCACAAAGTGACTTGGTCAACACACGCCGAATTTTAGATGCCACGCAAAAATACTCATCGACCTTTAACCCGTCATTTAGTGGTCTGAGTCAGAGCCTCATGCAGCAGGCTGCACAACGTGGCGTGACCTTTTGGCCATGGACGTTCCGTTTAAATAAAGATGATTTTAACCGCATGTATGTGCAGGGTACGCATGGTTTAACCACTGATTATGCGCATGATGCATCAAACTTTGTGGTACAACTCAGCACAGCAAAACAAGTGACCGCACAAGTGGGGCAATCAGTGAGTATTGTAGGTAACTTGCATACTCAACTGGGTCAAACCCAAGCGTATGTCTTTAATGAAATGTTGGTCTTACCAAATTCAGCTAAATATAGCCAAAATGGACAAGCCGTGACCTTTAGCGAAAAAGGGACAGCTTATGTGATGCCACGTTATCAGTATCAAATTGCCCCCAACTATATTTATACCTTATATGCTGAACCTGTCAGCGTGACGGTACAATAAAACTTTATCTTTTAGAGTTAAGGAAAATCTGATGATTTTCCTTAACTCTCTGGTGGCTGTGCCACAATTTTACTAAGTAATTTACGTACAATCGGTAACATGATCATGATCAGTGGAAATGCCATCAGCCACGATAAGCTCCAGGCATGTAACCATATACTTAAAAAACCTTCTGCTACACCAATTTTTAAATAAATGTTAAAACATGAGATTGCCCCACTCATAATGCCCGATAAGATCAATGGCATCAGCCAGGTTAAATGTTTAGGGTGAATTTTAAGACGCATAGATCAATCCCATTTTTAGTAAATGACTTATTCTAATAGCAAGTGACTCAATACATGGACTATTTTCATCAGCCCTCAGGAATAGATACTTGATGGTTAAAATACGACCAAATAGCCAAATCGATTCAACCATTTTAAAGTCATAGATTACTTAAGCAAGATGATTTGAGTTAACCATGCTGTTTATAATTTTTAATCATTTGCGTGGTCACATCTTCAGGATAACAGATTGGTGTATAACCCCCTGCACGATGCTAAGCACTGCGATTACCACAGCGACTGTCATTACTCGCTATATTATAAGGACACGGACAATTCCCCGGATAATCCTCAATAGATTCTTGAATGATTTTCTGCTTCATCTGTTCTGTACTTTGTGCCTGTTTTGCTTCGATAGTAAAACTAAAAGCTAACCCTATTAAAAACAATAATTTTTTCATATCACCCCCTAAAATGCTGCGTATTATAAGGGCTTAAATTATTTTGTGCAGTCCATCACAAAGATTTCTTTATTTCATAAAGTTTAGGCAATAAAAAACCCGCCATTCGGCGGGTTTTCTCAAATCAGTTCAATCTTAAAGACAAACTAACTCAATAATTTGTTCAGCCAACTCTTCAACTGTATCAGTCGTTAAAGTTGCATCTGTACCTTCAGCTGTATCTGTAATAACAACAACACCTGTTTCACGAAGCAATACTACTTGCTGTACCTCAAGACCGGCTTTAGCAAGTGCAACGATACCTTGTTGCAGCAATAAGCTCTCTAAAGCTTGTGCATTTTCAAGTGCAGCATTCGACACAGTGACCGCAGCAGGTTTTTGACCTAAACGTGCAGCACGATCTTCTGCAGTCACTGGATTGCTATGCGCTGTCCATTCCACAGCTTCTTCAACCATACCTGCACCAATCGTCACGTTGTTTAAACGATCAATGAAGATAAACGAACCTGTGTAACGGCTGTCTTGATAGCGATCAAATACCACCGGCGCATCAAATTCAACCGTCACATTAGCAATTGAATTCAGCTCTAGGCTTTCAACTTGTGCTTTTTCAAGTGTATTAACATTAGTACGGTAGTTAATTGCGGTCACTTTTGCAGGTACAGTCTGCGTACCCACTTTTAAGTTATATAACTTACCAATCACTAATGGCTGATCTGCCATCCATACCACAGTGGCATTCACTGAACGTGAAATATAAGGCGCTGCTTGATCGGCACGTACAAGTACATTACCACGCGAAATATCAATTTCATCGTTTAAGGTTAAAGTTACCGCTTGACCTGCAACTGCACGCTCAAGGTTGCCATCAAAAGTGACGATTTCCTTTACTGTAGATGATTTACCTGATGGTAAAGCAGTAATCGTATCGCCTACTTTCACTTCACCTAGCGCAACCGTACCGCAGAAACCACGGAAATCGAGGTTTGGACGGTTGACATATTGCACAGGGAAACGGAAATCTTGTTTTTGGCTGCCACGGCTAATTTCAACCGACTCAAGCGTACCCATTAAGGTTTGGCCTGTGTACCACGGTGTATTTGGTGATTTATTCACCACATTATCACCATTTAACGCAGAAATTGGCGTAAAGATGATATTGGCAGGTTTACGATCACCCAGTTGGTTCACGAAGTCAGCATATTGTGCTTGGATCTCATTGAAACGTGTTTCAGAGAATTCCACTAAGTCCATTTTATTGATCGCAACAATAATGTTCTTAATGCCAAGTAAGCTTGCAATAAACGTATGACGACGGGTTTGGGTTTGTACACCGTAACGCGCATCAATGAGGATAATCGCAAGGTCACAAGTGGATGCGCCTGTTGCCATGTTACGGGTATACTGTTCGTGTCCCGGGGTATCGGCAATAATAAACTTACGTTTTTCTGTTGAGAAATAACGATACGCGACATCAATGGTAATGCCTTGCTCACGCTCTGCTTGTAAACCATCCACAAGCAATGCCAAATCTGGCGCATCACCTGTAGTACCCACTTTTTTAGAATCACGGGTTACCGCTTGTAATTGATCTTCATAGATCAATTTTGAATCGTAAAGCAGACGGCCAATGAGCGTCGATTTACCGTCATCGACATTACCGCAGGTTAAAAAACGCAATAAGTCTTTATTTTCGTGTTGTTTCAAATAGCCCAAAATATCTTGGCTAATTAAATCTGATTGATGAGACATTGCTCAAACTCCACATATTCTTTAGAAATCGGTTTTAATCCCCGCATTCCCCCTATAGCTTTAGGGGGAACTTACACACGTCTTGGTGTGCTTGGGCAATTTTTAGAAGTAACCTTCTTGCTTCTTTTTCTCCATCGAACCTGCTTCGTCATGGTCAATCATACGACCTTGACGTTCAGAGCTCGTGGCAAGCAGCATTTCTTGGATAATTTCCGGTAAGGTGTCGGCAGTTGATTCAACTGCACCTGTCAGTGGATAACAACCTAACGTACGGAAACGCACCGATTTCATTTGTGGAACTTCACCTTCTAATAAAGGCATACGTTCATCATCAATCATAATAAGTGTGCCACTACGCTCGACCACAGGACGTTCTGCAGCAAGGTATAGCGGTACCAATGGAATACTTTCTAAATAGATGTATTGCCAAATATCCAGCTCAGTCCAGTTTGACAATGGGAAAACACGGATGCTTTCGCCTTTATTGACTTTACCGTTATACAGATTCCAAAGTTCAGGACGTTGGTTTTTTGGATCCCAACGGTGCTTTGAATCACGGAATGAATAAACACGCTCTTTGGCACGTGATTTTTCTTCATCACGACGTGCGCCGCCAAATGCTGCATCAAAACCATATTTATCAAGGGCTTGTTTTAAGCCTTGCGTTTTCATGATGTCGGTATATTTTGAGCTACCATGATCAAATGGATTAATGCCTGCATCTACACCTTCTTTGTTTTGATGCACAATTAAATCAAAACCATGGGTTTTTGCCATGTTGTCACGAAAGGTGATCATGTCTTTAAATTTCCAACCCGTATCAACATGCAATAATGGGAATGGAAGTTTGGCAGGATAGAACGCTTTGAGGGCTAAATGCAGCATGACTGCTGAATCTTTACCAATGGAGTAAAGCATCACTGGGTTTTCAAACTCAGCGGCAACTTCACGGATGATATGAATACTCTCAGCTTCAAGCTGTTTAAGATGAGTAAGTCTTTCCTCATTTAATGACATGGACAACACCAGCTTAGAATACGTGTACTTATTACACTTTTAAAGATATTTTGCCATTATAGTGATTTACTTTTCATAACGATTGCTTGTTTTATGATATTGATATGCAAAATCTTCATATAGAGCAAAACTGATATATTGTATAAGTTTTTATGCAAAAAATGCTGTAAATTGGCGATACTTATTATAGCAATGGTTCAGCTTTCCCCTATTCATTTGACTTAATTTTATTAAGTGAATATTTCACTGATTTAAGCGTAAAAAACTCTCAATGTTTCGCATAAAAACTGTTGGCAAAGCCTGAAAATCTGCCTACATTAAACTTTATCTTGGCTTATATGCTATCTTCTCTCATGATGAACTATTCAGTTGAAACTTTAAAACAACGTATTGAAGCTGCGCATTTGGCAGGCTTTATTTATCAACACCAACAACATATTTTAGTTTTACAAGAACCTTTAACCGATCAAGGCGAAACATTAAGCTTTTTTGCCCAACACGAAACCACCAGTGATCAAATTGGTTTACAGTTTGCAGTCAAACTCGATGGCAATCAGCTTAAATTTCTGATTGGTGCGACCCATAGTAACCAAGACCGTGGTTATGAAATTGGCGCAGGCAATTTAAAAGGCGAACAAAAGGCCTTTAATTTACTTTATGCATTTTATAATTACCCTAAAGCATTTTATTTGGTCGAATTACCGCTGTTTTCCAACTCGGCACAACTTGAGCAAGCCATTCAAGAGCAACTTTTTAGTCGTCCTGAACTCAATTTTATTCAGACTGCGACTAAAACCAATCCACGCGGTCAGCAAGTGCAATGGATTAAAGACTATATTGTGCAGCAAAGTTTAGATATGAAAGTGCGTATTCAAACCGCTCTACTTTAAAAAAAGCCCCTTTAGGGGCTTTTTTTTAATATTTCAATAAACGACTGTCTAAAGGAATCTCAATGCCAAGTGATGCGCCTGCATCCTGAACATTTGTATCAGAGTCGTTAGCCATGCGTTTAGTTTTAAAGGCAGATCTGCACGCAGTTGATGCTGCCAACTCACATCAAGTGCACGAATAGTATCTTCCACTAAAAAAGCTTGATTGGTATCACGATTCGATTGATTGACTTTCGCTGCGAGTAATTTAGCATTAATACGATTCTTTGGGTCAAGATGCATATGCCCACCGACAGAGAACATCTGTGCATCGCCACCTAAACCATGCCCTAAAGAAAAGCCATGTTGATAGTAACCATCGGTGTACAAGCTATGATTGTAAGAAATACCACGTACTTCACCATTGGTACGCGTATCCGCCCATTCGGCATACACTTGATAAGGTCGCTGCTTAAAACTTGATGAATAATCAACACCTGCTAAATACATTTTTTTCGCAGGCAGTAAACCCGCTTCATCCTCACCGACATACTGTCCATATAAACTGACAGGCTGATTGATTAGCGTCTGAAGATTTAAACGTGCATCAAAACCTGCAATTTGATTAGACGGATCAGGTTCACCTGTGCCACCATTATCTTTATTGCCCAATAAAGCATCCCAAAGTGAATTCATACTCTCTGGACGCCCCTCACCCCCCATTGCAAGCTACGTGATGCTGCAAGCTCTAAATAAGGGAGCGGCTGTGCAGTCAAACGCAAGCCAATGAGTTTGGCCTTAGGAATCGCCTGATAATCATCTAACTGACCTGCAAAAGCTTGATATTGCCAAAGACCCAACCATGACAACCATGGCGTTTCAAATGAATGTTGTTCGGCGCGTTGCATGGTCAAGCCATAAATTGGACGACTCGCATCACCACGGATAAGACTCCCTTCATGCCCCGGCCCCCAATAGGTTGGAATTTGACCTGCAATCAACCATTGATTCCACAGTTTGCCTGCTAAATAAGACCCTTCTAAATTCAACTCTTGACCATGATCAATTTGCAGATCTTTTTCAGCGTTGATACGTAATTTGGCATCCCAATTGTCACTACCGGCATTACCCTCGATTCTCACTTGATACTGAGCCTTGACATCATCAGCAAAAGTTTGTGGTAAATTTTTCTGCTCACTTTCTGCAAAAACACCTAATGTTAGGGGAATATTGTCTTGTTTTAAGGCAATTTTTACAGCATCAATGACTTTTTCCTGACTTGAATTCTGAATTTTAGCTGTTTCTAAAGCATGCTCAATCTCATCAGCACTTAATGGCCACATCGAGGTACTGATTTGAATCACGCCTTGTTGATTCAGCCAATTTAAATCTTGACGTAACTGCTCATCATTCAACACAATGCCTTGTGCATAAAGTGGCGTGAACGTCATACAACCCAAACTGACAGCAGCGATTAGCCATTTTTTTAACATAGATGGATCATCAAAATAATTAAACTGCTTACATTGTTATTAAAGTTAATCTTAATAGTTTATTTATTTACACTTTATAATAAAATTCAACACAAAAGCACTACATAAGCTTTACAACCCAAACAACAGCTTATTTTGAAACAGTTTTAGGAACATATAAAAAAAACCCGCACTTGGCGGGTTTTCTTAAAGCTTAAATATTAAGCATTTTTATGACGCATATGTGGGAATAAAATCACATCACGAATACTTGGCGCATTCGCAAACAACATCACCAAGCGATCGATACCGATGCCTTGACCTGCTGTTGGCGGTAAACCATATTCTAATGCTTCAACAAAGTCTGCATCGTAATGCATCGCTTCGTCGTCACCTGCTTCTTTTTCATCTACTTGCGCTTGGAAGCGTTCTGCTTGGTCAATCGGGTCATTTAACTCTGAGAAGCCATTGGCTAACTCACGACCACCAATAAAGAACTCGAAACGGTCGGTAATGTGTGGATTATCATCATTACGACGTGCAAGTGGTGAAGTTTCAGCTGGGTATTCAGTAATAAAAGTTGGCTGACGCAGTTTGGTTTCTACAGTTTCTTCAAACACGATAGTTTGTAATTTACCTAAACCAAAGCCTGGTTTAACTTGCTCTTTGAGTTCTTCTTGAACAAATTTTGCAAGGAAATCACGGTCATTGACGTTTTCAGGGCTAAACTGTGGGTTATGCTCTAAAATTGCATCAAACATTGAGATTTTTTTGAATGGACCTTTAAAGCTATACACTTCATCGCCATATGGCACATCAGTTGAACCTAAGATATCAATCGCTAACTTTTCAAGCATTTGCTCGGTCAGTTCCATTAAATCTTTGTAATCTGCATAGGCTTGGTAGAATTCAATCATGGTGAATTCTGGGTTATGACGTGTCGATACCCCTTCGTTACGGAAGTTACGGTTAATCTCAAATACACGTTCAAAACCACCCACCACTAAACGCTTTAAGTAAAGTTCTGGTGCAATACGTAAAAACAATGGCATGTCTAAAGCATTATGATGCGTTTCAAATGGACGCGCAGACGCACCACCTGGAATCACATGCATCATTGGCGTTTCAACTTCCATAAAACGACGATCATTTAAGAACGCACGAATCCCTGCCACCACTTGGGCACGAATTTCAAAAGTCTTACGTGTTTCTTCGTTAACGATCAAGTCTAAATAACGCTTACGATATTTAACTTCTGTATCGGTTAAACCATGGAATTTATCCGGTAATGGACGCAATGATTTGGTTAACAGTTCAAAGTGTTCGATATGAACGTACAAATCCCCTTTACCAGAACGACCGATATAGCCTTTGACTGCAATGATATCGCCTAAATCTAGACCTTTAATCGTTGCAACAGTGTCTTCATCGAGTTCTTTACGTGCCACATAAAGCTGAATACGGCCCGTCATGTCTTGAATGACAATAAATGAACCACGGTTGAGCATCACACGACCTGCAACCGATACATAGACTTTGTCACCTGCTTCGATGTCTTCTTTTGACACCTCAGCAAATTGATCTTGTAAATCTTGTGCGTAATGTTCGCGTTTAAAGGTATTTGGCCAAGGGCTCGTACCAGTTTGTTGTGCCTTGTCTTGAATTTGTTTTAACTTGGCATGACGCTGTGCAATTAAATCGTTTTCGGAAATAGTTTGTTCAGAAGTCGACTGAGCGTTTTGTTGCGTCATCTCTGCCTCGAAATAGCGAATAAAATAGAAGTTGCATAGCATAGCAGATTTACAAGAATTTGCGTAAGAGTTCCTCGACATGCATGCAAAAATTTGCTTGGGCTAAAGTCTATAAGACCAAATGTGAACTTCTTCAGCATAAGAATTGGCTTAAAATAAGCACAAATAAATAAATGAACAATCACATATTTTGGATTGAGATCACAATGCCCGCCCCTAAAATTTTATTTTTTCATGGTCTTGACTCATCCAAAGCGTCAAGCAAATTCCATGCAATTGATTCTAATAATAAATTCTGTGTGACTGTTGACTATCGTGCTTTAAGCTTTCAAAGCGTATATGCGCTTTATCAAGAACTAATTCGCACGCTTAAACCCACACTGATTGTAGGACACAGTTTAGGCGGGTATTGGGCGCTTAAAATGTCATTGTGGTCAAAAATTCCGGCCATTATTGCCAATCCAAGTTTAAGCCCTTCTTTTCGTGCCGATTATCCTGCGATTACCGAACAAGAACTTGAGCACGATATTTTGCAATTGGCTTATTTAGAATTGGATGATGAGATTTTAGATATGCATGCCGTCAATGCACAGCTTGAACCGTATATGCAAGTGGCAGCGGTAGCAGGTGGGCATCACCGTTTAGCCCGTCCTGAAAATTTAAATGTCTTGATTGAACAAATCAAACTTTTACAACACACATAAAAAAAGCCTTGGATCATCCAAGGCTTTTTCATGCTAAATCTTAAGCAACATCTTGTTGTGGCTGTGATTTATCATCTAATACTGACCAAATGGTTAAACCTAAATCAGCATGTAAGTCTGGTAAATCTAAGAAAATGCTTGCACCTAAAATGTGGTGATTACATTTTTCAGCCAGTTGTTTAACTGCTTTTAATGTACCGCCTGTCGCCAATACATCATCCACAATAATCACTTTCTGAGCCGGTACTTCAGCCGACATTTCTAAACGATCTAAGCCGTATTCCAAACTATAGCCTACACCAACCACAGGTGGCGGTAACTTACCTGCTTTACGTACAAGCACTAAACCTTTGCCTAAACGCTGTGCCAATAAGCTTGCCAATACAAAGCCACGCGCTTCTACAGCAACAAAGCTATCCACTTCAGCGAGTTTTTCAGCCGGAATACTGGCGATTAAAGCATCTGTTAACGGCTCAAGGTTGCTCATAAATAATGGAGTGAGATCAAAAAATTTAATCCCAGGTTTTGGGAAATCTTGAACCGTACGAATATGAGACCACAACGTTGTAGACAAATTGCTCATGGGAGAAATAATCAGTAATCAGAAAGAACGTGTGGAATTTTAACCGCAATTAAAAAGCAAGGCTAGCCAATTACAGCCTAAAGCGCTCAATTAAAAAACAGCGTTTTTGTATAAGTTTTTGTTTTTTAATTACTATTTTTTTATTAAATATTAAGTATAGACTACTATGATCTTATAATAACCAATTTAGCCTTATTTTGCTGCGCGACTTTAGTCTAGTGAGACTTAATGTCTTGGTGGTTTTAGGCTTGGCTGTGTGTGATGGATAAAAAACTATAAGCGCTTTTTATTTTTGCAGCAAAATACAATCTACACGTATATTTACTTTACTTTGATAGGGCAAGCACGTCAGAATTTAGCGAAATCACCTTATAATCAGCGTGTTTATTTTTTGCTGACCCTATGTTGGTCAGCAGTGGAGAGTCAGATGAAAAAATATCAATGCATCGTATGTGGCTGGATTTACGACGAAGCACAAGGTTGGCCTGAAGATGGTATTGTAGCCGGTACTTTATGGGATGATATTCCAGAGGATTGGACTTGCCCAGATTGTGGTGTGTCTAAAGCTGATTTTGAAATGGTTGAGCTTTAAACCATAAAAAAAGACCATTTCGATGGTCTTTTTTTGATTTTTATCTATATAGAGAGATTAATGTATGCATCCCATCGTCATCATTGGTTCAGGTATGGCCGCTTATGCTGTGGCACGTGAATTTCGTAAAATCGACCAAAATACTGCACTTGTGATGATTTGTGCCGATGACGCACGCAACTATGCAAAACCAACCTTATCTAATGCTTTAGTGGGCAACAAAGCCCCTGGACAAATTGCATTGGGTGATGCAGAAAAAATGAGTACTCAACTCAATATGCACATTATGGCAAATACTTGGGTAAAAGCTATTGATGCCGAACAACAGGTACTTGAGCTTGAGTGTGACGGACAACCAAGCACACAAGCCTATGCAAAGTTGGTGCTGGCTCTAGGTGCCACACCCATTCGTGCAGCGCTACAAGGTAATGCTACTGCGCAAGTTCATGTGGTGAATAACTTAAATGATTACACCGCATTTCGTGGCGAGCTTGATCAAAAAGCTGCGCAACGGGTTGCCATTTTAGGTGCAGGTTTAATTGGCTGTGAATTTGCCAATGATTTACAGCAAAGCGGTTATCAAGCTACTGTGATTGATATAGCCGAGCAAGCACTGGCACGTTTATTACCTCAAGATGTAGCTACACAGTTCCAAAGCAAATTACAAGCAGCCGGCATTGAGTTTGAATTGGGCACAACAGTGACTTCAATTGATCTAGAAAGTCATGGTTATCATGTGACGCTTGCCAATGGTAAAACGTTACAAGCAGATATGGTGCTATCAGCCATTGGTTTACGTGCCAATAGCGAGCTTGCACAAGATGCAGGTTTGCAAGTAAATCGTGGGATTCTTACCGATACGCAACTGCAAACCAGTGCAGAGCATATTTATGCGGTAGGTGATTGTGCCGAGGTCAACGGTACGTTATTACCGTATGTCATGCCAATTATGCAACAAGCGCGTGCTTTAGCAAAAACCTTAAGCGGTCACCCAACCCATGTGCACTACCCTGCCATGCCTGTTGCGGTTAAAACACCTGCCGCACCGTTAACGGTGTTGCCTGTCCCACAAGATGTTGATGTAACATGGAAAATTGAGCCACAAGAAGATGGTTTAATTGCGCAAGCATTCGATCATCAGCATACGTTGCGTGGTTTTGTGTTACTTGGGCCAACAGCAGCCAAACAACGCTTGAGTTTAACCAAATTGGTGCCGGATCTAATTCCTGCCCAAGCACAATAGGAAGTTGGGTATGAGTTGTGCGCTTGAGTTTAAAGCTTCACCCTATACTGCATTTATGCAAGAAACCAAAGTTAATTTAGGCAATGGGATTGAGCTGCATGTAGAAGTGGGTGGCAAAGCTGATGATCCAGTTTTACTGTTAATTATGGGTTTGGGCGCACAATTACTCTATTGGCCAGATTTTTTTTGTAAATCACTCATCGATCAAGGTTTTCGGGTCATACGCTTTGACAACCGTGATATTGGTTTATCCTCAAAAATTCATCATCAAGGCCCGCCTTTGAGCATAGCGAAACTGATGGGACGTTTTGCTTTAGGCTTAGAAAATCAAGGTGCGCCTTATAATCTATATGACATGGCTGATGACGTGGCATTATTAATTGAAAAAATGCAACTTGGCCAAGTCTATGTCTTAGGGGCATCAATGGGTGGCATGATCGCGCAGATTTTGGCGGCACGTTATCCTGAACAAGTACGTGCTTTGGGGTTGCTATTTAGCAGTAATAATCAACCTTTATTACCACCACCTTTCCCAAAGCAGCTATTTAGTTTAATTGCACGCCCCAAATCTGATGATGAAGATGCTATTATTGATCATAACCTACAGATTTTTAAAATCATTGGCTCGCCGGGTTATTTAAACCATGTCGAGGCAGCACAAGCGGTGCGAAAGCTCTATCAACGAAGTTATTATCCGACTGGTGTACTTCAACAGTTTTTCGCAATATTATGTACCGGCTCTTTACTTAAACTGGATCAGCAAATTCATCAAGCAACCTTAGTGGTTCATGGGTCGCGTGATCGTCTGTTGCCACCAGCGCATGGTAAGGCCATTGCTAAAGCAATCTCAGGCGCTAGATTTGAATTAATTGAAGGAATGGGGCATGATATCCCACCGCATTTTATTCCTTATCTTAGCGGATTATTTGCTCATCACTTTAAATCTAATTAGGACACTATGGCTGCATTACCATCCTTAAGACAGCTGTCATACCTTGTTACACTGTCTGAAACACTGCACTTTACTGAAGCAGCGCGTCGTTCTTTTGTGACGCAATCGACTTTGTCGGGCGGGATCATGGAACTTGAGCGCTTACTTGGTGGCGTGCTGGTTGAACGTGATCGTCAAAATGTGCGTTTAACCCCACTCGGTGAACAAGTGGTAGCACGCGCGCGTGTTCTACTGGCTGATGCTCAAGACTTAATGCGTTTAAGCCGTGAGATGAGTGAGCCGCTAACCGGCGACTTACATTTAGGTATTATTCCCACCATTGCCCCATTTATCTTGGCGCAACTGTTAGATGAAGTACATAAACAACTGCCAAAAATTCAGTTGCATTTGCACGAAGCCCAAAGCGAAAAAATCGTTGAAAAATTAGAACACGGCAATTTAGATATGGTGGTGCTCGCACTGCCATTTGATACCCGTGGTTTAAAAGTGGCTGAAGTGGCACGCGAAAGCTTGTATTTAGTGTGTAACAAAGCCGATCAACATGCTTTAAATGCCAATTCTCTTGATCAACTCGATTTATCGCGTTTGATGTTGCTAGAAGAAGGTCATTGTTTACGTGATCATACGTTAAGTGCTTGCCCAATTGGCGAGCGTAAAAATGATCATCGTTTAAAAGCAAGCTCATTGCCAACTTTAGTGGAAATGGTGTCGGCAAACTTGGGCTTTACTTTATTGCCTGCAATTGCAGTACATACCACTATGATCAAAGCCAATCCTGAGTTAAGTGTTAAACCGATTGAAGCAGGTCCTAGCCGTACATTGGCTTTAGTGACTCGTAAAAGCACACCACTGCAAAGTGAATTTGATGTGTTGTTACAGATTTTGCAAAAAGTCACCCAAGATTTACGCTAATTTTACTGCAAAAAAAAGGAGCTTCATGCTCCTTTTTTTAGGCCTTTGATCAGGCTTGCTGTCGCCCAAGCCTGATGATTTTATTACATCTTAAGATTGAATTTGTTCAATCAAAATGCGCTGTGCATTATGGGCTTTTTCAGTCGCCGGCTTGATCAAGCGCACCCATGTGCCATCGCTTTGTAAATCCCACGCATGTTGATTGTCTTGTAAATAATTGACTAAACCTTGTTGGTAAATACGTTTTTTTAGCACAGGATCTTCAACTGGGAAGCAAGCCTCGACACGGTTAAATAAGTTACGATCCATCCAATCGGCACTTGAGCAATACAAACGCGCATCGCCATTGTTGCTAAAGTAATACACACGCGTATGTTCTAAAAAACGTCCAACAATGGAACGTACACGAATATTTTCTGATAAGCCTTTTAACCCTGGGCGTAAACAGCAAATTGAACGAATAATCAAATCAATTTGCACACCGGCTTGTGATGCTTCATAAAGTTTATTGATTAATTCAACTTCGGTTAAAGCATTCACTTTGACGATAATTTGTGCCGGCTTGCCCGCTTTGGCATTGGCAATTTCATCGTCAATAAAATGTACCAACTGTGCATGTAAGGTAAATGGTGCATGCAATAACTTTTTCAGTTTTGCCATTTTACCCATACCAGTTAACTCTTGGAAAATGCGATGCACATCTTCACATAAGTCTTTATCGGTGGTCATTAGGCCATAATCGGTATAAATGCGTGCATTACCCGCATGATAGTTACCGGTACCTAAATGCACATAACGCACCAATTTATTGTTTTCACGGCGAACAATTAAAATCATTTTGGCATGGGTTTTATAGCCTACAATGCCATATACCACCACAGCACCCGCTTCTTGTAATACATTGGCCACGGCAATATTGGATTCTTCATCAAAACGGGCACGTAGCTCAATCACCGCAGTGACTTCTTTACCATTACGTGCGGCTTCTGCTAAAACTTGAACAATTTCAGAATCCGGCCCACTACGATACAAAGTTTGTTTAATGGCTAAGACTTGCGGATCGCGTGCAGCTTCACGTAATAGCGAAATCACCGGCGAGAAAGATTCAAACGGATGGTGCAACAAAATGTCTTGTTTTTGCATCGCGCTAAAGGTGTTTTCAGATTTTTTGAGTACTTTTGGAATCACCGGTACATGCGTGTCATAACGTAAATGTGGACGTTTAAAATTAGACAGTAACCGCGCTAAATTAACAGGCCCATCCACTTTATAAAGTTGCTCATGTTCTAAATCAAACTCATTGAGCAAATATTCATAAATATTTTTTGGACAATTTTCTGTAACTTCTAAACGTACTGCACGACCAAAACGACGTGAACTTAACTCGCCTTTTAAGGCTTTGGCTAAATCTTCTACGTCTTCATTTAAAGCTAAATCGGCGTTACGCGTAACACGGAATTGATAACAACCCGTTGCAGTCATGCCGGGGAATAAATCAGACACATGTTCATGAATAATGGCAGATAACATCACATGGTGTTCTTTACCACCGGTTAGTTCATCCGGTAGACGTACCACACGCGGCAATGAACGCGGTGCAGGCACAACAGCCAAATCAATTTGACGACCAAAGGCGTCTTTACCTTCTAAGGTCACAATAAAGTTAAGTGATTTATTGACCAAACGTGGAAATGGATGCGCAGGGTCTAAACTAATTGGCGTTAAAACTGGTGCTACTTGTTCTTGGAAGTATTTTTTCACCCATGCTGATTGCGCAGGGGTGAGTTCACCACGGCGTAAAAAGCAAATATCTTCATCACGTAATTTAGGTAAAATTTCTTGGTTTAAAATACGATATTGACGTTCGATGGCTTCATGTGCGGTTTTAGAAATCTGATCTAAGACTTGTTTTGGGGTTAAACCATCAGGACTTAAGCTTTCATTGCCTAAATCCAGTTGCTCCATTAAACCTGCAACACGAATTTCAAAGAATTCATCTAGGTTACGTGAAAAAATCAATAAGAAATTCATGCGCTCAAGCAACGGATGCAAGGGATCTACTGCTTGTTCAAGTACGCGCAGATGGAAATCTAAAATGGAAAGTTCACGGTTAATATAGCGGTCGTTATAGCTATAATCCGCAGGAGTGGGCAAGGTATCTACTGAAGTCGTCATACGTCAACTCGGCCTATATTTTTAAAGTGATCTTTGACCCTAGTATGCTTGAAATTTATGACGTTTTGATAAAAAAAAGCGCCCAAATGTGCGCTTTTTTACAACAGTTAAATCTTAAGGAATTTGGCTATAGCGCATATATTTACGAATCATACGTTTACGTGCATTTAAACCTGAATCATTACGATGCTGCTGATAATATTTAGGATTAGGTAAAATTGATGCCAAAAACACCGCTTGTTCACGGGTTAAGCTACGCGAGCTTTTGCCAAAATAATGCTGGGTAGCCGCTTCAATACCATAAATATTGTCGCCAAATTCCACCGAGTTTAAATACACTTCTAAAATGCGTTGCTTGCTCCACATGCGTTCCATCATAAACGTTGCCACTGCTTCTTGACCTTTACGCACAAAAGAACGCTTATTGTATAAAAATAGGTTTTTTGCCAGTTGCTGGGAAATGGTTGAGCCCCCTGCCACCACTTTGCCTTGATCTTTATTGCGCGATAAAGCATTTTGCATGCCTTCAAAGTCAAAACCTTGATGCTGCATAAATTTGCCATCTTCTGCTGCAATAATCGCTTGCTTCATATAATCACTGATTTGATCATAATCACGCCATTCATGTTGAATCGGCGAATGGGTATCGGCCCAATAATCTAAGCGCATAAACATGGTGGTTTCAACCGGATGGGTGCGCCACCATGTCAGGCTTGCAAAAATCCACAGTTGAATCAGCAGCACCACACTCACCACCAGCAGCAGCAGTGTCCGAACGATCAAGGCTTTCATGCAGCTAGTAATTCCCCTGTAATCATTAATTTTCGTGATAAGCTCAAGCCTATTAAAATAACCCACAATCGTCAGATGAACAAATCTTCCCCACCGATCATTGCAAGCCAAAATACAGTCAGTCAATGGTGGCTAAGCGCGCTGTTAATCGCCATCAATGTTGGGCTCTTTTTATGGCAAATTAGCAGCGGTGTCGATGCTGGTCGTCCAAGTATCCAAGATGCTTTGGCTTGGGGTGCTGATTATGCACCGTTAACTTTTTTAGCGGAACCATTTCGTTTATTGAGCAGTATGTTTTTTCATTTTGGCATGATTCACTTAATGCTCAATATGTGGGCTTTGTATTTATTTGGGCATATTAGCGAGCAAATGCTCGGGCGGGTATATTTTTTAGGGCTCTATCTACTTGCAGGTTTAATGGGCAGTTTATTGAGTGGTTTTTTAGATCTGCAAAACTCACTGAGTATGCTGCAAAACGCTGCTTTAAATCCTGAACAACTGCCTAAGGTTGGTGCGGGTGCGTCAGGTGCAGTCATGGGCTTAGGGGCAGCACTCACCATGATTTCATTGTTGCCTGTTTTAAAACAGCAGCGCTTTATTTTAGATAAAAAAACTTTATTAATGGTCATGGGCATTAACCTATTTATTGGTTTTATGACCACAGGTATTAACAATGCCGCACATATTGGCGGCATGTTAATGGGCTTATTTTTAGGATTGATGGGCTATATTGCTTTAAAATACCGTAAACCTAGCCTGTTGTGGCTAGGCTTATTCATGGGTACTGGACTATGCCTAGGCATGTATCTGTATTGTCTTGAGCTGTTGCAAGTTGTAGCACCCCTTTGGCAAGAACTTATGCGCGTTATGCATAAGCAAGTTAATGTTTAAGGTCACGTAATGCGCTTAATGGCGCAAGATCACATAAATAACTTAAGCGATAACGTCCAATGAGTGCACAAACGATTGCCATCATGGGCGGCAAAATCAGCCAAATTTGCACATGCCAATGCCATGGCATCTCCATTTTATAAGCCACAATCCAACTTAATACCTCTGCAAAGATACAGGCACTAATGCCGGCTAATAAGCCAATAAAACCAATTTCTAAGCTGAGCATGGTTTTTAAACGTGCTTTTGAACTACCAAAAGCACGCAATAAAGCCACTTCTTGTTTACGCGCATCGAACATTAAATTAATGCATGCCAACAACACCAATACACCTGCTAGCGCCACTAAAAATGCCAACACAGTAATAATATTCAGTAATACATCAAGTAAGCGTTTGACTTCATTGAGCATTAAACCCACATCAATAAACACAGTATTGCTAAAGCGCTGAATTACCTCAATCAATTTACCTTGATCTTGTGGTGGCACATAAAAACTGCCCAAATAGCTACCGGCATTGGCATCCATGCTATTTGGAGTAAAAATAAAGAAGAAGTTGGGGCTAAAACTTTCCCATTCTACGCTACGTAGATTAATCACCTCAGCGCTTAAATCACCTTCGGGTAAACTAAAAGTTAAGCGATCACCAATTTGAATACCAAGTTCTTGTGCTGTCTTCACCTCAACCGAGACTTGATTGGCAGCACTAAAGCGCGCTTGTCCGGCAACAATTTGATTATCTTGTGGGAAGGTTGCCGCTTGAGTCAAATTCAGTTCACGGCGCAATGTATTACTCTTGCTTCGATCTGCCTCGCTAAAGGCTTGACCATTTTTAGCAATTAAACGCCCGCGGATATTAGGATAAAGCTCGGTGCCAGACCATTGATTTTGTTGAAGGACACCTTGCAGATCATTTAGGTCAGATGGTGGTAAACCGTAGACAAATTGGTTGGGGGTGTCTGGTGGTAATTGTTGCTGCCAACGCTCGGTAAGATCAGTTTTGAGCACCATTAACACGCTCATTAAACTCAAACCCAATGCCAAAGCAGTAATCTGTAACGACATGTGTGGCACTTGACGAATATAAGCACTCAGTGCAGCTTTAGCTTGTTGTAATAGCGTTAAGATGGCGTAAATCACTGCATATAACAGCCCGCACAGCAGTAACAGTGCAACAATCACCAGTAGACTTAAACTTAAATTTTGAGTCAGTAACACGCTAAATAGAATAAGACTCAAACTGCCACACACTAAAGTAGCACGCATCTGGCTCAAGCTTTTTTCTTCAGCGCGTAACACTCGAATTGGTGGCGTGTTTAACAACTGCCATACACTTGGCATGACAAAACCAATCAGCACCACCAAACTGGTCAGCATGGCAACGGGTAATGGACCCAACAGCAGTCCAAGCGCAGAAAATTCAATGCTTAAATGCGGCATTAAGCTCAACATCAGCTCCAGTAAGCCCATACCCATGAGCACACCTAAACCCGCCCCCACCAGCACTGCTGCGGCAAAAATAATTGCCAATAAACTGAGATATACCTTTAAAATTTGCTGTTTAGATGCACCAATACAACGCATTAAGGCAATATGATCTTGTTGCTGCTGCACATAACGCTGACTGGTTAAAGCAATGGCAATACCACACAATAAAATGGTTAAGATATTGGCAAGCTGTAAAAAGGTATCTAAATTTTCAATCGGACGCATCAAGCGGCTATTACCGCTATTGGCGTCGCGTAGTCGTAAACTGCTGCTTTGATCTTGTGCTGCCAATGTGAGTTGCGCGGCAGCATTTTTTTGAAACGCTTGAATATTTTCAGAAGGACCGGCTAACAGTAAGCGATAGTCAATCCGACTACCGACCTGAATGGCATTGGTGGCGGCAATGTCTTGTTGATGAATGATGACGCTGGGTGAAAAACCATTAAAGCCAAGTTCTTGATTAGAATCTTGTTCAATGACTGCAGTAAATTTTAATTTGACATCTGCAATATTGACCCAATCGCCCAATTTGACTTTGAGTAAATCTTGCGCACGTGGACTGAGCCAAATCTGCCCACCTTGCAACACTTGTTGCGGCTGGGTGATTAAACGACCACGTAGCGGAAAATGTTGATCAATGGCTTTGACATTGACCATCACAAATTCGGCATCGGTATGTGCCATAGAGCTAAAACTGGTCACTTGGGACTGTTTAAGCTGTAAAGTTTTGGCTTGTTGCTGCCAAGTGGCATCTAAGGGGCTTTGATCACTTAAAACTAAATCGGCACCCAACAATTCTGCCGCTTGTAAACTCACTGCATTTTGAATTTGCTGATTACTAAATTTCAACGCCGTGGTGGCACTAATGGCCAGTAATAAGGCAATAAACAATAAATAAATGCCGCTACTTTTTAAACTTTGCTGCCACAAAGGACGAAATAACTGCATCATTGCCCTCCTTGTTCAAGCAACTGACCATCGACCAAGGCCAAATGGCGCTGACACTGTGCTGCCAATTGTGTATCGTGCGTCACCAAAACCAAGGTTGTACCCAATTCACGGTTTAAATCAAACAATAATTGTTCAATCTCATGCGCAGTTTGACCATCTAAATTACCTGTCGGCTCATCGGCAAAAATAATTTTAGGTTCAGTCACCAAAGCACGGGCAATCGCAACACGTTGCTGCTCGCCGCCTGAGAGCACTTTAGGCGTTTGCTCGGCTTGACGGGCCAAACCGACTTTTTCAAGTAGGTGCAAAGCACGCTTTTGGGCGTTTGGATAATTAAAGTTGGGCTGTAGACGTAAAGGTAACAACACGTTTTCAAGTGCGCTTAAATGCCCAAGCAATTGAAAGGATTGAAAAACAAAACCAATATGATCCAAACGCACCCGTGCGCGTTGTTCTTCATTTAAATCATGGATCGCTTCACCACAAATATACAACTCACCACTTGTGGCTTGATCAAGGGTGGCCAATATTCCCAATAAGGTGGATTTACCTGCGCCTGAACGCCCAGTAATCGCTACTTGCTCACCTGCATAAATATTGAGATTTAAATCGCTAAAAATAGGCAAGGTTTTTTGCGCCAGTTGTATGCTTTGTGTCAAATTCTGTGCAGAAATTAATGCCTGTGGCATGATAGTGGCATCAAGGTGTAACGAAGTCATATAGTCCCTATTATGCAAAACAAGCTAAATATCATGCTCTTGGCAGCAGGCTTATGCAGTATCAGCGTAGCCGAAGCCAAAACCATTATGGTGGTGGGTGATAGTATCAGTGCCGCTTACGGCATGCGCCCCGAACAAGGTTGGGTGCATTTGTTACAACAACGCCTTAATCAACAGTATCCGAAACAACATAAAGTGGTCAATGCCAGTGTCAGTGGTGAAACCACCAGTGGTGCTTTGGCGCGTTTACCTAAACTGCTGAACACACATAAACCCGATGTGGTGGTGATTGAATTGGGTGGTAATGATGGCTTACGCGGTCAGCCGCCACAAAACATTCAAAGCAACCTCAAGCAATTGGTGCAAAAAAGTCAGCAATCTAAAGCCAAAGTGATCCTGTTGGGCATGAAAATTCCACCCAATTATGGTCAAGCCTATAGCAAAGCCTTTGAAAACAATTACAAGTTGGTAAGTACACAGTATAAAATACCCCTGATGCCATTTTTCTTAGAAAATGTAGCAGGCAATAAGACCCTCATGCAAAATGATTTGGTGCATCCTAATGCTAAAGCACAACCGATTTTGCTCAAGCATGCCTATCCATATATTCAAAAAGCCCTATAAAAAAAGCCAGACATTGTGTCTGGCTTTTTTATGCATCTTTAAACACTTAGAAGTCAAAGAACGTGACTTCACCCGTTTCTAAAGAATATTCAGCACCTACCACTTTAAACTTAGCTTGAGCGATTAGGTTTTCAATCACAGCCGAACCATGACGCAATTGATTAACAGAACCAAATACATTGGCACGTACTGCATGGTGCGATAATTTTTCTAAATCATCTTTGAGTTCAGTTTGCATTAAAATTTCAACTGAAGGACGCACACGATTAACAATCGACATCACATTGGCCGATGAAGTTTGATCTGGATTTTGCAGTGCTTCAATGGTGGAGTGAATCGCACCACAATGACTATGACCCAGTACCACCACCAATGGGCAACCAAAACTATCTGCGGCAAATTCCACACTACCCACTTGCGATGGTGCAACAATATTGCCTGCCACACGAATCACAAACAAATCACCTAAGCCTTGGTCAAACACCATTTCGGCAGGCACACGTGAATCTGAACAGCCTAAAATAATCGCAAATGGCGACTGGCTTTCCGCCATTTGAGCACGTTGTTGGTGAGTCAATAATTTTTGATGGTTGGTTTCACCATGAACAAAACGCTGATTGCCCTTTTTTAAACGTTCTAGAGCTTCTTCTGCTGTAAGCATTTTCTACCACCAATGTTGAATTTGAGCTAAGTGTAAACGCATGAATTTTGAATGTCACTTGCCAAAGTGATTAGCTGTTTAGTTTTTATATAATTTGTTACAAAATCATAAATATTAAAAATAATGGTTTCAAATATAAAGAATATTTGAATTTTAACGCTATTTTTAGTGCTAATATTATTGTTTTTTTAACGTAAAAAAATTGGCTTTTATTGGCCGCTTTGTTGCCAAGTGGCAGCATCAGCTATTGAAAGACCTGCTCTGTACTGTCATTCTTAAGCCACTTTAAATTGGTTGTAGAGACGGTATGTACACCCATCCATTGCTTGAGCAACTCATTGATGCTCAATTGGCTTTTTTAGATCAACACTTTACTCAATCTTCACATATTGAAGCTGAGTTTTTAAATTTTTATCAATGGTTTAGAAAACAACGTCTCGCTGATTTATGGTCATTTCAAGATCTGTATCAACTATTACAAAAACAAGTGTTGGATACACCCGCTTCTACCCATTTAATTGAGCAAATTGCAGAGCATCTTCAGTTTTTCTTAATTCATCCAAGCAATGACAAAACTCAGATTCAAGATTTAATTTCAGTGCTCACTGTAGATCAATTGGCGCAATATGTGGCCAGTAAACGTGGGCATCGTGAGCGTTTAATTAAAACTGTGGTCAATAACCAAGCTTTTTCTGCCATGCTGAGTCAGTTAATCCAACATGCCATTCAAGATTATCTAGATAATTCAATGGTTAAGCATGTACCGGGCGTTTCGCAATTTATGAAAATGGGTCGTTCGGTGTTAGAAAGTGTGACTGATCAAGATTTAGACAACACCATTCAGCAGTATTTACAGCGCAACATTTTAAAGCTGAGTCAAATGAGTGAACATGTACTCAATCAACGTTTTGATGATGACAAGCTTTATCACTTTCAAGCGGAACTGTGGCATAAAATTAAAACCAAGCCTTTAAGCGTGTTACGCGATTATATTGAGATTCAAGATTTACCCAAAACTGTAGGCTTAGGACACGACATTTGGGAGCACATGCGCCAAAGTGAGTATTTAGCCGAACAATTGCATGATGGTTTACATACATGGTATAGCCGCAATCAAGCGCATACTTTTGATGCGCTATTACGTGATTTAAATATTGCAGAAGATTTAGTTACTCAAGAGCTCAGTGCTTTACTCAATCCTATTGTACAAAACATGATAAGTTCAGGTTATTTACGTGAGCGTAGCCATATGCTATTGCGTGAATTTTACTATGCTGAAAGCACCAAGGCCTTGTTGCAGCTTTAACAACACCCCTGTTTTTACAGGGTTTTAAATTGCGTGCTGATTGCCGTACCGCACTCAGGCACAATTTTTAAGCTCAAGCCGTTTTGGGCTAAGAAATGTTCGAGCTTTTTAAGCTGTACACTATGCGCCATGTCATCTAAATACGGATGTATATATTGCGCATTCATCAACAAAAATAAAGTTTCAATTAAAAACAGCGGCTGAGCTTTAAATTCAGGCCATTGCAATAATTCACCAAAGCAATGTGCTCTTTGTGCTAAAGCCGCAAAAAGCTTGTGCATGAGGGTTTGATTGGCTTGAATCTGACCAATTGGGGTGTGAAAATAGCGTACGCCCTCGCTTGGTGCATGGGCTAACAGCTTAAAATAAGTTTGACTCAACTGCTCTAAATGCTGCTGGCTTGAGTATGCCTGTGGTTGCGGTTGAAATAGATCTAGGCGTTGCTTGGCATCACGGGCTAAGTCTTTGAGATATTCTTTTAAAGCTGGTGCTTGGGTGTTGTGTATGGTCGCTTGCAGCCGCTGTGGAATACTAATGCTGTCTAAGTTATCGCAAGGATTGGCACTCCCGACATAGGCTAAGCCTGCTTGTTGATAAACTTGCTGATGTACATCCACACTATATAAAGGTTGCCAATGATCGGTTAAAAACTCATGCGCCAAATAGGCTTCACTGTGTTGTAAAGTGGCCAAAGCAGCGTCAATATTGGGATGTTGCATAAACGCGCCGGATTGATGTAGCTCCATACATAACGCTTTGGCTTTGGCTAAACTTTGCGTACTGGTTTGAGGCTCGGCTTGATCAACCAAATGACATAATTTTTGAATACTACTTAACTGCCCTGAACCGGGATAACACATATAGTGCAAATAAAAAATCCCTTGAGGTTTTAACGCCGCTTTTACAATGCTTAAAATTTGCTGTTGTTGTGTGGCTGCAACCCAACTATAAGTGCCATGCTGCGCAATATAGTCAAACTGCTGGGTATTGCTTGCTAAAAACTGGGCAAAATCGGCATGTATAAACTCAATATTGCCAAGCCCAAGCGCATCTGCTGCAGCTTTGGCTGACTCAATATGTGTTGCATTAAAATCAATGCCCACAAAAGTGCTTTGCGGATAATTGGCAGCACAGATCAACAAATTACTGCCGCTGGCGCAACCGAGTTCTAAATAGTTAAAGTTTTGTTTAGCATTTGGGGCTGTAAAACCTAAGAAGTTCACCACGGTGCTTAACCATACAGGTGTCATGTGTGGATAAAAAAAACGTGGATAGATGGCTTCAATCACATAACCATCTTTTTTGTGCATTGACATGATTTGAGCCATCCCTCACATGAAAAAGTCATGGGGCGTAAAGCCCCATTGCTATTAGAACTTTAAGTTCATTGCAAAACTAATACGTCGGCCATCTAACACCCAAGAATTGCCATCTTCTAAGACATTTTTATTTTGCAGGTTATAAATACCGGTTGAAAGTTTGAGGTCATCGCTGTAGTTATAGACTGCACCTACATCAATAAAAGTGTATTCAGGTGTTTGATTATTGCCTACAGTTTTACCGCGATAATTCAGTTGCGTCCACAACAACCACTGGTCATTAATATCCCAATCTAAACCTGCGTTAAACATATGTTTAGGCAAATCATTGAGTGGCTTGCCTTTATTGGCGCCAGTTTTTTGTTCACTGTTGGTATAGGTATAAGAATGGCGATACTTTAAATAATCGGTAACATTATAATCTGTGGTCAACTCTAAACCACGAATCTGCGCTTCATCGACATTATAGTTAAAGGTATAGCCTGTTGAGCTATATGGAAAACTCGGGTTGTCTTGATAGAACGGGCTGTTTGCAACAAATTCATTAATTTCGTCTTGGCTATATTCGGCTTTACCGCCCTCATCAACGGTGGGTAAACGGCTATTGGCCACACGACTAGAACGGGTAATTTTGTCATTAAAGTCAGTTTGATAGATCATTAAACTGGCCAATAAACCTAAATCACGATTTTCAAACGCAAAACCAGTTTCATAGGTTAAGCTGGTTTCAGGTTTTAAGTCGGGATTTGGCATAATTGCCCCACCCATTGAGTTGAGCATATATTGTGGTGATGAGTTACGTAAACTTGGGGCTTTATAGCCTGAAATCACCCCACCTTTTAAAGTGAAATTGTCATTGGCTTGATACACTGCATAGGCTTTAGGACTAAAGTTGTCGCCAAAGAATTCATTTTGATCAAAACGCCCGCTGAGCGTTAGAGCCAGTTTGTCAGTGACATTCCAAGTATCTTCAGCAAATAATGACCATTGGTAACGATCCATTTTGGTGACTTTACCAGCCATATCGGCTTTTTGGTTGGTGGTGCCATCTTCTAAATTTTCTTTTAGATAACGCCCACCAACAGTTAAGCTATGTTGATCAAAGAAATAGGTTGCTTGGGTATTAGCAGTTAAAGTTTCAAATAAAATACCACCTGGATTTTGAATCTTGTCTACCGTACGCCCTGTAATAGCATTATTTTGGTCTTGATCAAACTGCACATAAGAACTGCTGACCCAATCGTCATATTTAGCATCGTGACTTAAAACATAATTGTTTTTTTCCAACTCTGAATAGGTACGTGTTGCTGTCGCTAACAAACTCTTGCCGGGATTATGCGTGCGCTGTTGCTCGGTATTGGAAAATTCCGCACTTAAGGTATTGTTAGCATCTGGAGTAAAAACCAATTTGGTGCTGATATTTTTTTTATTAAAATCAGGTTCACTTTCGCCTGATTCTGTGGTGTTTCTTTGCAAACTGCTTTCTTCAATGGTTTGTAAACCACCTGTGACTTGTAAGGACAGTAAGTTTTTAATTAAAGGCGCGGTGACATACACACTGGTATTGGTGGCATCGTTATTGACCTTATTGGATTGATCTGCCTTGATATATTCAGTACGTACACTTGCGGTGACTTTGTCTTGATGTTTTTTGGTAATAATATTAATCACACCACCCATGGCATCTGAACCATACAGTGATGAGGATGGACCACGAATCACCTCAATGCGCTCAATGGCTTCAATCGGTGGTAAGAAATTCACCGATGCACCTTGCACCCCACCATTGGTGGTGAGTAAGCTGCCATCATTCATTGGCTTACCATCCACTAAAAATAAGGTATATGCCGAACCCAGCCCACGAATCGAAATGGTTTGATTAGTCCCTCCACCTTGTACAAATACCCCTGGTACATTTTTTAATACATCGGTGACATCACTATAAGATTTTTTTTCTAATTCTTCAGCGGTAATGACTGAAATCGTGGCTGCTGCATCTGCAATATTTTGTTCATATCCCCCAGCGGTGGTCACCACAATGGTGTCAAGCTGTACAGGTTGTGCTGTGTTATTGTCTTGTGCCTGCACCGAAACACCCATTGCTGACATCACAGCAAAAGCCAAGCTTGACTTTAATAATGGTTTGTTCATACCTGATAAACCCCTAATTTAATGAAGAGATGATGTTGAAATTGTTGCGCATTGTAACAAATAAGAATCACTTTTCAATCGCTTTTGATAATTATTATCATTATTTTTTAGAATAGTAGCCAAAAAAATAGCTCCAAGATGGAGCTATTTTTAAATCTCAACACTACAGCATGAAATTACTTCATGTAAGCGCCTTCAGATTGGGTATGGTCTGTTTGATCAATAACGCGTTGTAATTCAGGAACATGTTGACGCAGTGTCACTTCAACACCTTGCTTTAATGTCACATCAATTGCTGAACATCCTTGGCAACCACCACCAAATTTAAGCACTGCAGTTAAACCATGTTCTGGGTCTTCAACTACTTCTACCAATGCACAGTTACCGCCGTGCCCGGCTAAACCTGGATTAATTTCAGATTGTAAAACATAAGTAATACGCTCTTCTACTGACGCATCAGGACCGACACGTGGCACTTTTGAGTTGGGTGCACGAAACGTTAACTGACCACCAAAACGGTCTTTGTTGTAATCAATCACCGCATCTAATAAATACGGAATGGATGGTGCATCTACGTAAGCTGGAAAATCTGGGTACTGTTGCACGTAATCGGTGGCAACCACTTCGTCGGGTGCGCTATATGCCATACAACATTCAGCACGCGGTGTTCCTGGATTCTCAACAAAAACGCGTACACCAATACCTGGCGTGTTTTGTTTTTCCAATAAATCACGTAGGTATTCTTGTGCAGAAGGTGTAATTAACAGGTTAGGGATTTCTTCTGCATTTACTGTGCTGCTGTTCTCAGTCGACATAACAATCTTTCCTCAAGCTGAAGCGGTCATTTTAACTGAAGATGCGGTGCAATTAAAAAAAATCAACTAAAATTGTCGGATTTATTCTCAACAGTAGCGCAATTTGCCATTTTAATGGCAAGATGTCACTTAAATCGTCTAAGTTGTGCTGTTCTTTTATGTTGGATTTACCGTTTAACCATACCGTCAGCTTAATTTTAATTACTGTGGTGATCTCATTGCTGGCGCTGTCTCGGCAAAATGTCATGAATCGTTTGATTTTTTGGCCACCCGCCATGCAGCGCGGTCAGTATGATCGTTTTATCACGCATGGCTTTGTGCATGCTGATGGGATGCATTTATTGTTTAATATGATTACCTTATTTTTCTTTGGGTCGATTATTGAACAATTTTATCGCCAGTACATGTATGACTTAGGCTTTGTGTTGTTTTATTTAGGCGGTTTAATTGCAGCCATCATTCCTAGCTATTTAAAACATAAAAATGACCATCGTTGGGCCAGTCTTGGTGCCTCAGGTGCTGTATCGGCGGTGTTATTTGCCTACATTTTATTTGAACCTTGGAAACTAATCTTTGTGTTCTTTATTCCAGTGCCTGCCATTATTTTTGCGGTATTGTATGTGGCGTATAGTATTTGGTCTGCTAAACGAGGCAATTCTCATGTCAATCATAGCGCGCATTTATGGGGCGCTGCATATGGTATTGTCATGACCCTTGTGATTGAGCCGCGTCTTTTGGGGCATTTTTTAACAAAACTGAGCCAAATTCCATTTTTTTAATTGTGTTTAAGGCAGACTTATAGCGCTGCCTTGTGCATATTTGCAGTGTAATTGCATGATTACAGTTTTCTGACTAAATACAGCAGGCACTTGTCGCAGCAGCCTGCTTTTTTCACTACAATCAAAATTATAATATCTGCCTTTGCTTAGGCACATCACAGCAATTTGCATTCAAGATAACGAGATTTTTTATGTCACATGCCTTAGATGGTCTACAGTTTCCGCTTGACCCCAAATCGCAAAAACCCAGTAGCTCAAAAGTGGGCAAAGAGATTATTGCTGAAGCCTTATCTTTGGTCGACAATAAGACCTCAATGGCTGTATTGGCAGAAAAAAATTGGCGCAAGCACTATCCCCACTACTTTAAAGCTTTGGTCAAAGCCGCTATTACGCAACCTGAACATGCCATAACCATTGCCCAACAAGGCTTACAAAAGGCCAGCAATAGCCTTGATTTTTACCGTCACGGCGAACGCTATAGCTTAAAAGATGCCGTTAAGCTCAATGCCCAAGTGTTGCATAGTGTTGAAATCCGTGGTCAAAGCACACAAGCCCCAACATGGTCTGTACCCTATCAAGGTCAGAATTTACAAGGCGATGCTTTGTTGGCTCAACTGCAAGTGTGGCAAGATCAAGGCATTATTGAACCTAGCCATGCCGATGCCATGCGTCTATGTGTTACTCACCCTGAATGGTTTGATTTATCCGACCGTACCATGGTGTTGTTTGGAGCAGGTTCAGAGGCAGGTCCGCTGACATGGCTTGCACAATGGAAAGCCAATATTGTGGCATTGGATTTACCTCAGCCTAAAGTCTGGCAGCGTATTATCCAAACCATTCAGGCAGGCAATGCAACATTGTATGCCCCAAGCCATCGTGAAATTTCAGCTGATGCCGCGGATGTTACAGATCATTTAGGGGCCAATTTACTCACTGAAATTCCTGAAATTGTGCAATGGCTGAGTGACAATCCAAACGACTTAGATTTAGCCGCGATTGCTTATTTAGATGGGGAAAAACATGTTCGGGTGGCCATGGCCATGGACAGCATTATGCATGCGGTCAGTCAAGCCAAAGCCAAGACCAGTTTAATGTTTATGTGTACACCCACCGATGTATATGCCGTACCGCCTGAGGTGATTCGTGCCTCTAAAGATAAGTTTAATGAGCGCTCAAAGTTACAACAAAAATTAAGTAAAGCCATGTCTGTACTGACGCGCCAATACTTATTTAAAGCCAATGATCATCAATTGATACCGCCTAACAATGGTCAAGCTTATGGCATAAGTGATTGTTTGGTGATTGAACAAGGGCCTAACTATGCGCTAGCCAAGCGCTTACAGCAATGGCGCGCCACCCTTGCACGCAGTCAAGGTCAGGTGGTGAGTATTAATATTGCGCCGTCAACCACCACACAATCAGTGGTCAAAAATCCACTGCTAAAAGCTGCTTTTGATGGGGCAAGTTTATTTGATGTTGAGGCTTTTGCACCCGAAACCACCAATGCTTTAATGGCTGCGTTATGGATTCATGATTTACGCAATCCGCAATCGGTGGCACAACCAACCACACCTTTACAACATCCTTTAGAGTTAATGATGTCGGGCGCCAATCACGGCGGTTTATGGCGCGCAGCTTATTTAGCCCGTACTGCACTGCCTTTTGCAGCCGTGTATGGTATGGCGCTGAATAAACTACCCAAACCATGGCTTAAAAAATTGCCTAAAATCAAATAGTCTTTTACCAAACTCATAAAAAAACGCAGCTTAAGCTGCGTTTTTATGTTCATTTAAAATACTTTTAACAATAACCAATACAACACCCCTGACAAACAGATGGTGGCAGGTAAAGTAAAGATCCAAGCCGATAAAATGGTCTTCACGGTATTGAAATTTAAACCCGATTTATTGGCCACCATGGTTCCGGCAACAGCCGAGTTCAATACATGTGTGGTGGATACCGGCATACCAAAACCATCTGCTGCTGCAATGGTAGACATTGCAACAAGTTCTGCCGACATACCTTGACCATAGGTCATATGGTTTTTACCAATACGCTCACCCACGGTGACCACAATACGCTTCCAACCAACCATAGTGCCTAAACCCAGTGCCAGTGCAACCGCAACTTTGACCCATGTTGGGATGTATTGTAAAAATGAATCCAAATGATCACGGTAAGCATCTACTGTTTTTGTCTGCGCAGCGCTCATGCTCGGTAAGGCCTCGGCTTTATCAAGGCGCTTAAAGGCTGTGCTGCTTAAATACATATCATTACGGAATTCAGAGACTTGTGCTTCTGGTACATCTTTTAAGTTTTGGTAGCCCCCAACTTTTTCACCTAAATGATCGGTGAGACTGGCCAAAGCTGGCACCACCTGTGGCGTTAATTCTTTGGTTTGCACATACTGGGTAATAATCGCACGTGCTTTTTGATCAGAAATATCTTGATGATGTGGATCAATGACATTAGCCGTTTGTGCCGATAGCTCAGCAAAAGATTGCATATGCGCGCTATCGACATTTTTATTTAAAGAATAAGCCAGCGGTACACAACCAATCAAAATCAGCATGATTAACCCCATACCTTTTTGACCATCGTTAGAGCCGTGCGCGAAACTCACCCCTGTGCAGGTAAAAATCAAAATGGCACGAATGATCGGTGGCGGTGGCTTATTGCCGACAGGCGGTTGAAACAGCTCCATTTGGTTTTTAAATATTTTTTTCACCAATAAGAACAAAACCGCAGCAAAAGCAAAACCAATCAGTGGTGAAAACAGCAAAGCCTTACCCACCTTCATCACCTGATCCATGTCTACACCCGATGCACCACTGCCTGCATGCAAGATGTAGTTCATAATGCCCACCCCTAAAATCGAACCGATTAAAGTATGTGAACTTGATGCTGGAATGCCCAAAAACCATGTGCCTAAGTTCCACACAATGGCAGCAATCAGCATGGCAAACACCATGGCAAAGCCTGCGCCTGAACCGACATTCATGATCAGTTCAACCGGCAATAAAGCAATAATCCCGTATGCTACAGCGCCACTGGCCACCATCACACCAAGGAAATTACAAAAGCCCGCCCACATCACGGCAACCGGTGCTGGCAAAGCATTGGTATAAATCACGGTAGCGACGGCATTGGCCGTATCGTGAAAACCATTTACAAACTCAAAGCCCAATGCAATAAACAAAGCACTGGCGAGCAACACCACGCTATATAACCCAAGTGCAGGCACATGAGCTAAATCGAGAGAAAGTTGAAAACCAATATAAATAAGCGTCGACACAATCAGGGTCAAAAACACCGGCATAAAAAATTTCGGTGTTGGCACATGAACATTGGTCGACTGATCAGCTGCATGTTGAGCTGATTGTGTGGAGTTTGGATTAGAATTCATGCAATTGGCATAGAGGATAAAACTATCCTCATATTTTTTCAGTTGAATTGTCACAATTATATGACAAATCAATACAAGAAGTAGGCAGTTTTTTAAAGCCTTGCTCAGGATTTTATCGTGATATGCGATTTAATCGACAAATGGTATTTAACCAACATGATATCAAGCTGCGAAAGATATGCTTCAGAGCTGAATTTTTCATGTTGAAGTGATTTTTGATCTCATCTTATACAACGCTAATAACATGAAAAAAATTCATCTATTTGATTTTTCTGTATAGCAATTCAACTGCTTAATGTGAATACTCCTCAATTGTTCATGAATTCTGCTAATATAGCTGCGATTTTCTATATCCACCGGATTGGGGTTTTGTATGTCCACACTCGCCACCTTAAAAGAGCTTCTTGCCAAGCGCATCCTGATTATTGATGGTGCAATGGGCACCATGATTCAACGCCACAAACTCGAAGAAGCTGATTACCGTGGTGAACGCTTCGCCGATTGGGCATCTGACTTAAAAGGCAACAATGACCTTTTGGTGCTCACTCAACCCCACATTATTCAAGGTATTCATGAAGCTTACCTTGAAGCCGGTGCAGATATTATTGAAACCAATACCTTTAACGGTACGCGTGTTTCAATGTCTGATTACCATATGGAAGATTTAGTTCCTGAAATTAATATTGCAGCAGCGCGTCTTGCCAAAGAAGCCTGTGCCAAATATTCAACGCCTGAAAAACCACGTTTTGTGGCAGGTGTGATTGGGCCAACATCACGTACCACGTCTATTTCACCTAAAGTGAATGATCCTGCGTTTCGTAACATTACCTTTGATGCGCTCAAAGTCGATTATATGGAATCGACCAAAGCACTGATCGAAGGTGGTGTAGATATCATCTTGATCGAAACCGTATTTGACACTTTAAATGCCAAAGCTGCGATTTTTGCAGTCAAAGAAGTGTTTAAAGAAATTGGTTATGAATTACCAATTATGATCTCAGGTACGATTACCGATGCCTCAGGTCGTACACTCACAGGTCAAACCGCAGAAGCGTTCTGGAACTCAATGCGTCATGCAGAACCCATCTCAATTGGTTTTAACTGTGCCCTTGGTGCAGATGCCATGCGTCCACATGTAAAAACCATCTCTGATGTTGCCGATACCTTTGTTTCTGCACATCCAAACGCAGGCTTACCCAATGCTTTTGGTGGTTATGATGAAACCCCTGAAGAAACCGCAGCATTTATTAAAGAATTTGCCGAAAGCGGTTTAATTAATATTACCGGTGGTTGCTGTGGTACCACACCGGATCATATTCGTGCCATTGCGCAAGCAGTTGAAGGTATTACACCGCGTCAAATTCCTGAAATTGAACCTGCGTGTCGTTTAAGTGGTTTAGAGCCATTTAACATCACCAAAGATTCTTTGTTCGTCAACGTTGGTGAACGTACCAACGTGACCGGTTCTAAAAAATTCTTACGTTTAATTAAAGAAGAAAACTTCACAGAAGCGTTGGACGTTGCACGTCAACAAGTTGAAGCCGGTGCGCAAATCATCGATATCAACATGGATGAAGGCATGCTCGATTCACAAGGTGCAATGGTGCACTTTTTGAATCTGATTGCCTCTGAACCTGATATTTCACGTGTGCCGATCATGCTCGATTCTTCTAAATGGGAGATTATTGAAGCAGGTTTAAAATGCGTACAAGGTAAAGCGGTGGTGAACTCTATTTCCTTAAAAGAAGGTTATGACGAGTTTGTAGAACGCGCACGCTTGTGCCGTCAATATGGTGCAGCTGTAATCGTGATGGCCTTTGATGAAAGTGGTCAGGCCGACACAGCACAGCGTAAAAAAGAAATCTGTAAGCGCTCTTACGATGTGTTAGTCAATGAAGTGGGCTTCCCATCAGAAGATATTATCTTTGACCCGAACGTGTTTGCCGTAGCAACGGGTATTGAAGAACACAACAACTATGGTGTGGACTTCATTGAAGCCACTGGTTGGATTAAACAAAACCTACCAAATGCCATGGTATCGGGCGGGATCTCAAACGTATCCTTCTCATTCCGTGGTAATGAACCTGTACGTGAAGCCATCCATGCGGTGTTTTTGTATCACGGCATTCAGCAAGGCTTAACCATGGGCATTGTCAACGCAGGTCAGCTTGCGATTTATGATGATATTGATAAAGATCTAAAAGCTGCGGTTGAAGATGTGGTCATGAACCGCAACCAAGGCCCAAGCGGTCAAGAAGCGACTGAAAAATTATTAGAAGTTGCAGAAAAATATCGTGGTCAAGCAGGCGCACAAAAAGCTGAAGAAAACCTTGAATGGCGTAATGAACCTGTTGAAAAACGTCTTGAATATGCGCTAGTTAAAGGCATTACCACGTATATTGACCAAGATACTGAAGAAGCACGTTTAAAATCAACCCGTCCTTTAGATGTGATTGAAGGGCCACTGATGGCAGGTATGAACGTAGTCGGTGACTTATTTGGTGCCGGTAAAATGTTCTTACCACAAGTGGTTAAATCTGCACGTGTAATGAAACAGGCGGTGGCTTGGCTCAACCCATTTATTGAAGCTGAAAAAACCAAAGGCGAAGCCAAAGGTAAAGTCTTGCTTGCAACGGTCAAAGGCGACGTACACGATATTGGTAAAAACATTGTTGGCGTGGTATTGGGCTGTAACGGTTACGACATTGTAGACCTTGGCGTGATGGTGCCGTGCGAAAAAATCTTACAAACTGCGATTGACGAGAAAGTCGATATCATTGGTTTGTCAGGTTTGATTACCCCAAGTTTAGATGAAATGGTGTTTGTTGCCAAAGAAATGCAACGTAAAGGCTTTAATATTCCACTGATGATTGGTGGTGCGACCACCTCTAAAGCACATACTGCGGTTAAGATTGCGCCGCAATATCAAAATGATGGTGTGTATTACACAGCCGATGCTTCACGTGCAGTGGGTGTTGCGACTCAATTACTTTCTGCGGACATGAAACCACAGTTGGCAGCAGACTATGCAGCCGATTATGAAAAAATCCGTGTACGTCTTGCTAACAAGCAACCCAAAGCGGCCAAGTTATCTTATGCTGAATCTGTTGAAAATGGGTTCAAAATTGACTTTGCTCAAAATGCACCAGTTAAACCCAACTTTATTGGTTCTGAAACATTCACTCACTATCCTTTAGAAACTTTGGTTAAGTATTTTGACTGGACCCCGTTCTTTATTTCTTGGAGTTTGGCGGGTAAATACCCACAAATTCTTGAAGATCAAGTTGTGGGAGAAGCTGCGCGTGATTTGTTTGAACAAGCGCAAGCGATGCTCAAAGACATTATTGACAATAAACGCTTTGATGCGCGTGCAACATTTAGCATTTACCCTGCCAACCGCGTGGCCGCAGATACCGTAGCTGTGACTGATGAAAATGGCAATGTCACGCATACCTTCGAGCATCTTCGTCAGCAGTCTGACAAAGTCACAGGTAAAGCGAACTTCTCATTGGCTGATTTTGTTGCACCAAAAGATGTAGCACAAGATTACTTGGGTGGCTTTACAGTTTCGATTTTTGGTGCAGAAGAACTTTCCCAAGAATACAAGGCCAAAGGCGATGACTATAACGCGATTATGGTTCAAGCATTGGGTGACCGTTTTGCAGAAGCCTTTGCCGAGCATTTACATGAGCGTATTCGTAAAGAGTTCTGGGGCTACCAAGCCGATGAGCAATTAACCAATGAAGAATTGATTAAAGAGAAGTATGTGGGTATTCGTCCTGCACCGGGTTACCCTGCTTGTCCTGAACATTCTGAAAAAGCGCCATTGTTTGACTGGTTAGGTACCACTGAGAAAATGGGTACTTACTTAACCTCTAGCTTTGCAATGTGGCCACCTTCATCAGTCAGCGGTTTTTATTATGCAAACCCTGAAACGGATTACTTTAACGTGGGTAAAATCTCGGGCGACCAGTTAGAAGATTATGCAAAACGTAAAGGTTGGACCTTAGATGAAGCCAAACGTTGGTTAGCACCAAATTTGGATGATTCGATTGTTTAATCCCAGACTTTTATAGTTAGTTAAGAATCCCCTCAATTGAGGGGATTTTTTTATCTTGAATCTTCCTAAATCCTTCTTTTAAAAAAAGGTTGGGATGAATTAAATTGCTATAAATAAAACTAATATTTAAAATTGAACCGTACCGGGTTTGTCGGAGACCAAGCTTTCTGAGAGAATGTCCCGATGAAAAAAGTAAAATATACCCCTGAAATCA
>Ga0172378_10000287_pt1 | contig 43188 bp, 43 predicted proteins | sample GrowelOW332metaG_FD_119755 | JGI IMG/M metagenome (GOLD analysis project Ga0172378, IMG submission 119755) | Groundwater microbial communities from an aquifer near a municipal landfill in Southern Ontario, Canada - Pumphouse #3_1 metaG | ecosystem: Environmental > Aquatic > Deep subsurface >...
GACATCGGAAAGAACATCGTCAAGACGATGCTCACAGCAAGCGGATTCATCGTAAGCGACTACGGAAAGGACATCGCGCCCGAGGAGATCGCAAAGAAGGTAGAGGAAGACGGAATCGACTGTCTCTGCCTCAGCACCCTCATGACGCCTACTATGGACAACATGAAGAAGACCATAGACATCCTCAAGGAGAACGGTACCCGTGACAGCATGAAGGTCACCATCGGCGGACCGCCTACATCACCCGCATTCGCACAGGAGATCGGCGCAGACCACAGGGACATCAACGCCCAGGACTGCTCCAAGTGGGTCAAGGGGGCAATCTGAATGGCCGAGATGACACCCGTTGAGAGAGCCACGGCTGCACTCAAGAATGAGGAGGTCGACAGACTCACTGTATACCCTATCGCATGCGGTGTCTTCAGGAAACTCATAGGAAACGGAAAGACGACCTACCGTGAGTGGTGCAGCGACCCCAAGCTATGGGCACAGGCCTTCGTCAAGGGACAGGAGAAATTCGGACTCGACTTCCAGGTCGGTCTCATGGACCTTTCGGTCATGGCAGGAGATCTCGGCGCCCATGTGAGGATGGACGAGGAGAACACCCCGTTCATAGATCAGCATATCAATAACGGACCCGAAGACTATGAGAACTTCACCGTCCCCGACGTCAAGAAGGGAAGAACCAGTGTCCTCATTGAAGGAACGAAAGAAATGGCAGTCGGACTCAACGGAAAAGTGGTCAACTCCGCTTTCGTCGAGGGGCCTCTGCTGGCACTGTCACAGACCGTCGGAGCGGAGAGGCTGTTCATGGATATGTTCACAGACCCCGCACCGGTGCACAAGGCACTGAAGGTCATGCAGGAATACGACTCGCAGATCATCAAGGCAATGGGCCAGACCGGCATCAACGCGTTGATGTGGGATTATCTCTGGGGTAACTACTCCGTCCTCGGAGATGCAGAATACCATGAGTTCGAAGCACAGTATGCCCAGAAACTCAACCAGGAGGTCCTGGACAACGGAATGGCGTTGGCCATCCACAACTGTGCGGACCTTCCCCACCTAAACACGCAGATCAAGGAATACAAGCCTTCGATCTACTCGATGGCCTACTACCCCCAGGTAGAGGGATCCTCCACAGCATCAAAGGTCATCGAGGAAGGATACGCAGACAACTGTCTGGTTGCCGGACAGATCGATCCGCAGCTCTTCATCAGAGGAACCGCGGAAGATGTGACCAAGGCCACCAAGGATCTGTGTCAGGAGGTCAAGACCGCACTCTGTAAGCGCGGACTGAAGTCCTCCTACTGTATCTCGACCAACTGTGAGGTGCCTCCGGACATCAACTGTAAGCTCGAGAACATCACCGCAATGGTTGACGCTGTCAAGCAATACGGAAAGATGACCTACTGAGAACAACAAACCAAACTATTTCTCTTCCAACCTAAACCCCTTAAGAGGGGGGCCAAGACCCCCCTCAAGATCTATCATGTAAAAATGAACGGACCTGTATCCAAGATCACTGCTCACAGCGATCGCCCCTTGCCGATATACGGGTCCGTCCACCCCAATCAATAATCAAGAGATGACGAATATGAGTATTTACGATGCGATGAGAGCAAAGGGCTTCTCCTACGAGACCACGGCCTCGGTCAGGAAGTTCGCCTGCCCCAATTGCGGATTCAAGTTTTCATTGGTATATGCACGCGCCTTTGCGTGCCAGGGATGCTCCGAAGCAGTAAAGGGATGTCCCAAGGTAAGATGCGCCAAGTGCGATCACGAATTCTTTATCAACGAGACCCCGGAAATCAACGGAAAGCAGCAGCAGAAAATCATGGCGGACCACATCTGCGATGTTGTCAACCAACACTACGACGGACTCGGTATAACCGTATACAACAGGTGATGGTTCGAATGTCCCTAGGACTAGGCCTCGATACAGGCGGTACATACACAGACGCGGTCATGGTCAACACTGCAGACAATTCCATCCTGGAAGAGGCCAAGTCCCTGACGACGAAAGAAGATCTTGTCATCGGAATAGAGAATTCCCTCAAGGGCTTCAACAAGGACCTGCTGTCACAGGCCTCTATCATTTCACTTTCATCCACCCTTGCCACCAACTCCGTCGTTGAAGGCAAGGGCTGCAAGGTCGGACTCATCTGCATAGGCAGGGAATACGACGGTTCCATCAGCGCCGATGAGTATATCTGCGTGAAGGGACAGCACGATCTCGACGGAAAGGAGACAGAACCTCTCGATACCGGTACTGTTTCCGCATTTCTCAATGTCATCAAAGACAGGGTCGACTGCATTGCGGTCACAGGTTATATGAGTGTCAGGAATCCCGAACACGAAGTAGAAGTGGGAAGACTGGCAAAGGAGATCACCGGGAAGCCCGTCGTTTGCGGATACCAGCTCTCGTCATCGCTGGGATTCAACGAAAGGACGGTCACTTGCATGATGAACGCCAGACTCATCCCTGTGATCAAGGAGTTGATCCAATCCGTCTCCGCGGTCATGGCGAAGCATAACATCTCTGCTCCGATCATGATAGTCAAGGGAGACGGATCGATAATGAGCGTGGAGACCGCAGAAGAACGTCCTGTAGAGACGATCCTGTGCGGCCCTGCGGCCAGTCTCAACGGTGCAAGGGTCCTGACGGGAACACCTAACGCCGTTGTGGTCGATATGGGCGGGACCACCACGGATATCGGTGTTCTGAAGAACGGATATCCTGCGATAGACAGGGAAGGCGCCATGATCGGAGGGCATCACACGCATGTGATGGCGGCACAGATCTCGACCTCGGGAATAGGCGGCGACAGCCGTATCTTCCTGAACGGATCGAAGATCTCGCTGAAGCCCCAGCGCGTAGTGCCCCTTTGCATCGCGGCATTTCAGCACCCCGAGATATTAGAAGAGCTCAGGGAATCCCTGAACATTCCGGTGACCCGCCGCGAAGCATTCGACGAAAGGAACGCGATATCCGATGTTGAGTTCTTTATGATCTCGAAGCCGCTTTCAAACGACAGGATATCGGCCATCGACAAGGAGTTCCTGGCACTTATCAATGCACACCCTACGACACTCAGACGCGCGGCAAGCATACTGAATGTCCACCCCCTTGATTTCGATGTCAACCGCATGGAGGAACACGGCCTCATCCAGAGGATCAGTCTCACCCCAACGGACCTCCTCCATGCAGAAGGCACCTATGAGGAATACTGCACCGAAGCGTCAAAGATCGGTGTGGAATTCGTCAGCAGACACGTAGGCGTCAGCCCGGAAGAACTGATCAGGATGGGTAAGGAACTGGTCTACAGGAAGATATCCCGCGAGATCATGATGAAACTGTTCTTTGATGACACCGGTAAGACAAAGACGTGCGAGATCTGCGACAGAATGCTGGATCTTGCGTCTTCCGATACCGCATCAGAGGAATTCAGATGCGACATAGCGTTGCAGAATCCCATAATCGGTATCGGAGCACCGGTCAATGCCTGGCTCCCCGAAGTTGCCAGAAGACTTCATACGGCATACATATCCCCTCACGACTGCATGGTAGGAAACGCAGTGGGCGCCATATCGGGATGCATCGTCGAATCGATATCCATCCTCATAGAGCCCAAGGCCGGATGCTCTAAGAAGAGCGACCCGTGTACGGCATTCTCCAAGCTCGGCAAAATGGAATTCGAGAACATGGACGATGCGATAAGGTACGCGAAGGACGAAGGCGGAAAGTACGTAAAGACCGCTGTAGAATCCTCCGGAGCTGCAGGCTGCGAAATAGAATACAAGCTCGATGAGAGGACGTATCAGGTAGAAGCGTCGAAGGCCACTCTGGACCTCACGGTCACGGTCACGGCAAGCGGAAAGCCCATGCAGATGACCTGATCATTCCAGATCTATCGAGTAATAAGAAGGCGGAACGGTTATCTCCACGGACAATCCCTTTCCGGGAAGCCCGTTCTCCCTGACACCGAACTTCGATGCCCTCAGAATGTTCATGGCAAGATAGATACCTCTGCCGAAGTCCATGGAATTGCCGGATGTGAAATCCGCTTTGTCCTTGATGGCGATACCCGTACCGTCGTCGGAATACGAGATTATAAGTTCACCGTCCTCCAGCCTGCATTTGACCGCACAATGCGTCACATGCACTCCGAAGGTAAGGGAATATGTTATCAGACCGGAGAACACGTTGTAGAACGACGGGTCCGCCAGGACCTTGATGCCGTCGGTCCTGTGCGACAGGAACCCGGGCTCCAGCTTGTTGACGGTGATCGCCGCATCGATGACAAGGGAAAGTTCCTGCCACTGCGGATCAGTAACTCCCACGTCATGATACTCTCTGACGAATTCCATGATATGACCCAGGTTCTTCAGGCTGTCCTTCAAAGCGGCCTTTCCGTCCGAATCCGGGATCTTGGCGATGTCCTCATCCATCTTGGAAAGACTCTTCCTGATGTCGTCGTTGATCAGAGAGTCCAGGACATTGATCCTTGCCATGGTGTTGTACAGCAGCTTTCCCTTGCTGACAAGTTCGGTGATATCGTCTATGATCACGGTGAAACCTTCCAGGGCCTTGTTCCTGCCGTACGACTTGGCCATGACGACCTTCATCGCCCTGTCCCTGTTGCCTATATTGAATGTATGCTCGAACTGCATATCGTCCCTGTCGGAATTGCGGAACTCCCTGAGGTCTGCGGATATGGTGCGGGAAAGTTCGTTGTTCCCTATTCTGACAGGGTCCCTTGAAAGACAGAGCGAATGGGAAGAGACAAGCTCCTTGGCATAATCATTGTCCATGATCGTATTCAGATCCTTGTCTAGAATAAGAATACCCAGAGGCACGGAATGCAGGACATCCCTCAGACTGCGCTCGCTCCTGACGTTCTCTTCCTGAAGCATCCTCTCATGGTAGATGGACATCAGACCGTCCATCAGCAATGTGAATTGTTTGACGTCGTCCTCGGTGTATTCACGGGCCTTGTTTCCCACACCGGCCGTCGCCATTATCTTGCCGTTATGGAAGATCGGTATCATCAGAAGCCTGTTCAGCGGAACATGTCCGTCAGGCGTTCCGTTCTTGTGATACTTCTTCTCGTTGGCATAATCGTTGATGATGATAGATTCCCTGCGGCGTATAGGCTCTCCCCAAACACCGGTAGAATCGAAATCGTACATGATCTGACGGTTCGGCATCTTGCAACGCTCGGGACCTCCCAGGGACCATGCTGACATCTTCAGCTTCTCGGTCTCGGAATCATACATTGCGATGTATCCCATGTTGCTGTTAGTGAACTTCACACCGGAATTCAGAGCATAGTTGAGGATCTCCCCGAACTCCCTGTCCTGCATCTTGGCCATGTTGAGAAGGGTCTCGGTCCTGCGGTCGTTCAGAACACGGTCGTCGGCGATCCTCTTCTTCTCCGCAGACAGCACTATCTTCGATGCCAGGTCCATGTAGAAATTGATGACGTTGCTGCGGCTTACATAGTAGTCCATCTTCAGCTCGAACGCCTTTATGGCCACGTCGCCGTCGGGATTCTTGGTCATGATGATGAACGGACGGAGATCGTTCATGCGGCTGAGCTCGTTGAATACCGCAATAGCATCCATCTTCGGAGGATCGTGATCGCATACGATGACGTCGATCTTGTCGCGATCGCTCAGCGCACCCCTGAGTTTGGAAATATCGTTCAGTACTGAGACATCTATCTCCCGGTTGACGTTGGTGATGAATCTCTGAGCCTGCTGCAAAAAAACAGAATCGTTAGAGATTATGAGAGCTCCGTACATTTTTCACCAGATGAAAAGGATGCACGGCCCCGGAGGACCGTGCTTGAGATTAAATGATTTGATCAGACCGAACCGTTTCCGAGCTCGTGAGACCTGTCGATCTCTTTGCGCTCTTCCAACTTGTTGTATCTGAACCTTGCCCTGTTCTCGGAGAAGGTCTTGTTCTTGGGAAGCATCTTCTTGACGAGCTGGATGAGTCCGCTTCCGAGTCCCATGAGCTGCTTGCTCATGTTGATTCCGAACCTGGTCATTCCGCAGACAACGTGTCCGGGGTTGACGACATCGTGGGGATCGAGAACGGTCTTCATCTTCCTCATGTACGCAACTGTGTCAGCATCGTGGATGTTGTCAAGGTTCCATGCAAAGAAGATACCGAATCCTGTAGTCCTTCCGCCGTACTCCATGGCGACATCGCCGAGGTAGAAGTTGAATCCGAATGCGGTCATTCCGAGCAATCCCTCGTCATCCTTGAAGTAGTAAGGCATGAACAGGGATGTGTTCCTGTCGACAAGGACTCCGATGACTCCTCCGGGCTCCATCTTCATGTCTTCGAACCCTTCGTAGCAGCGGCCCACGAATGTTCCCCAGCTTACTGCGGGAACGATGACCTCTGCGGGGATCTCTCCGACTCCGACCTTTCTTGCCCTGAATTCGTAGCATCTCTCATCCCACTCGTGTGCGGGGAGTGCCTCATCGGTGATCTTCCTTCCGAGTCCTTCCTCGGCGACCATTGCGTCAATGGTCTTCTCTTCGAGCTCGACGAATTTCTCGTCGCCCTGAAGTGTCACGAGAAGCAGGTTCTTCACATTGGGTGCGTGGACCCCTGCCTTTCTCTGATTCGCAAAGTGCATCTCATCGGACCATGCGACGTGCAGAGGCCTGACGCTGGGGTGATTGACGATCTTCTGAATGGTTCCGTTTGCCTGGTCCAGTTTGTCGAACTCGTATGCCAGGGGCTTGATGATGCCCATGGGGTGGAGTTTGAAAGTAACCGTGGCGAACACTGCAAGGGTACCCTCGCTTCCGGAGAAGATCTGGTTGAGGTTGTATCCGGTGTAGTATGTTCCCACATCGTCGTTTCCGGTGGTAAGGACGGTACCGTCGCAGAGGACGGCCTCCATGTTGAGGACGTTGTCCTTGGCGGATCCGTACTTGTATGAACCGACACCCATTCCGTTCGTGGAGAGCCATGCTCCCAGGGTTGCGGAGGGGAATGATGAGGGGTATGAACCGATGATGTATCCTTCTTTCATGACGGTGTCGAGCAGGTGCTTCCATGTGCATCCGCATCCGACCTTGACCGCCATTCCCTCTTTGTCGATCTTGATGATGTTGTTGAACTTCGAGGACATGTCGATGACGATACCGCGGTTCGCGGGCTGACATCCTCCGAGTCCCCATGACGAGTTTCCTCTGGGGATGATCGGGACGCCGTTCTTGTAAGCCAGTGCGACGATCTTGGAGACCTCTTCGACGGTCGAAGGCCTTACAACGACATCCGGGAGGTTGTTGAATGCAAGTCCTGCCATCTTGGGCAGAGGAGCCATATCCTTGCTGTAAAGCAGGAGGTCGACGCCCTCTGTGGTGACGTTCTTGGCTCCTACGATCTCTTTGAGCTTCTCGATGATCTCGGGGGTCACTACCCTCTCGAGGTCGGGTTCTTCGACGGGTCCGAGGAAGTAGGGGGTCCAATCGAATGTTGCACCGGTGATCTTCCTTCCGCCGAGTTCCTTTGCCTTCTCGCCGATGGCATCGAAGGATTCGGAGCTGAGTGTGAATACTGCGGAGCTGCGGTCCGGGATGGATCCGTAGTAGTTTCCGCTGATATCTTTGGCGAGTTTGCCCCAGTTCTTCACGGGGACGATGGCCTGCTCGCCGCGCCTCTTGTAGTCGTATCTCTTGGTCCAGAGGTCCTTTGCCTCGGACTCGGAGATCTTTGTTGCGCCCTCTAACATCTCATCGCACTCTGCCTCTTCGAGGTCGACGAATTCCTGTGCTCCCTGGAATGCAAGGAGGAGGTTCTTCTTTGCGCTGCAGAAGGAAATATCCATGGGTTTGATGCTGGGGTGGTGGACCAGTTTCTGAATGGCCGCATCCATGGCATCGTAATCTGCGAACTGATATGCAACGGCCTTTGTCACTCCTGCGGGGGCGAGTTTCAATGTGACCGCCGTGACGATACCGAGGGTTCCCTCGGATCCCGAGAAGAGCTGTGTGAGGTTGTATCCGGACATGTAGTATCCGATGTTGTCGTATCCCGTTTCGACGGTAACGAGCTCATTGGTGACTGCCTGGACGCTCAGGACGTTGTCTTTGGCGGATCCGTACTTGTACGAACCGACTCCGACACCATTCGTGACAACCCATGCTCCGACGCTTCTGTCGAGGGCGCTGGGGCGGGAACCGACCGTGAAACCTGCTGCCGAGACCTTCTCGACAACATCTTTCCACTTCGCTCCTGCTCCGACCCTGATGGACATTGCGACAGGGTCGACGTCACCGATCTCGGTGAAGCTGCGGAGGCAGACGAAGATGCTGCCTTCCTGAGTCTTCTTGGCCCCGATGGTCCACTCGGGATTGTTGCTGGATGTCACTGCAAATCCGTGTTTGACAGCGTAGGAGACTATGTCTTTGACATCTTTCACGTTGTCAGGCTGTATGCAGATGCCTGCTTTGATCTTGTTTCCGGATTCGCATACCTTGGTCTTACCACGGAATGCTATCTGGAGCTCTTCTACGGCGTCTGCCGTCAGTGCTTTGGTCTGGTATTCCCCACAATTCATGTTGCGTCCCTCACTTTAAATTAAAGTGGACTTATTATCAGGGAGTGTATTGCCTGATATGTTATAAGGGTTGTGCCACTCATACCAGACAAGTTAAAAATGACGGAGACCGGCCTTGTCCACCAGGGCTTCGGCGGAACCGGCGTCCATTTTGAAAAGATGGGTCCTGCAATGACAGTCGGAACATCCGAACCCGTCTACGGCCGGCACGCCTCCGCAGCTCTCGGCCATCCTCCCCAATTCGCATTCGGGGACGAAATCGGGATATGATTCGTACGCTTCCATCTCATCGGCCGCGACGGTCAGCCTGTCTATGTGCCAGCGCATTGCTTTTTCATGGGACAGATGTCTTCCGACCCTTTGATCGAGGCCGCCCATGGCACTGCCTACATAACAATAGATACCGGGTTCGAAATGGCAGGTCCCGAGTGCCCCGACCTCAATGTCGGAGGCATTGCGGAACCTCATGAAGAGGACGTAGGTCCCCTTGCGGATCATTTCTTCTCTGCCGCCTTCTTGGCGTCATCGTAGGCGATCTCGGAGACCGTTTTGATGCGTATCAGGATACTGCTATCGTTGATCTTGGACGGAGTAATGGTACAGACGTCCTTCAGTTTACGTCCGTAGACCTCCATGTTCCCGATGATCTCGGCATGCTCCTCGTAAGGTATCTTCACCCTGATTCCGTCAAGATGGAGCACCAGAGGCGACGGCCTGAGACACATATCGACGGGTTCGTAGTTCTCCAGGATCGATTTGATCTCTCCGGGATGCACGAACAGCGGGTCCTCCTCGATAAGTTCCTTCTTGTGTTCCAGCACATCTTCCACACGGTCGGCGATCTCGTCGAGCTTCGCCCTTTCCGGTGCGGTCCTCATCCTTGCGGACTTCCTTCCGACACCCGATACGATGGCATCGCAGTAACCTTCCAGACCTTCCAGCTGGGGGCCCGATACGAGAACGACAGGCACCCTGACATCCTTGAAGAGGTCCTTCTTGGCCTCGATGCACTCCTTGAAATTACCCAGCGAGAAGACCGCCGCATCATATTCTTCGATGATCATCCTCTCTTCGAGATTGATCTGAGCGGTCGCCTTTCCCCTTCCGCGGGCAAGACCCATGACCACGGTGATCGCACCGTATCTCCTGAGCTCCTCTGCGATATCGCAGATCGGGTGGGGCATGTGGTGACGTCCCAGCGTAGGTCCTACGACGGCTATCTCCGTTCCCGCGAGGGGCACGGGTTTCACAACTCCGCCGATATCTATGCACAGGGCCTCGACCGTCTTGACATCCTCTTCGGGTATCGACATGATGACAGAGAGCATCTGGGCGCTCCTGTTCTTCTGCAATACGACACCGCCCACGTCGTCGATGAGCTCGTAGAGCTCTCCGGAACGGTAGACGCCGCCGTCATACATCATTACTTTGAACATCAGGCATCACCGCACATGGCCTTATGGATCTTCTGTCCTTCTTCCAACATTCCGGGCTGGAACATCTCTTCGGTCGCCACCACGGTCACTACCGGGCCGTCGATGAAGGTGTGCCTGTTCTTGATGCCCTCGGGCATCGTTCTCCACAGGGAACCCACGATCTCCTTCAGATATTCCTCTCCCGAGGAGATGACCATCTTCGTGATATCGGCCGCGGACGCGTTGCGGACGTTCATATCGAAACGGGTCTGCTGGTCCACCGATGCCCTTCCGTATGCCTTCCAAAGCTGGTTCAGGATATCCGGGGCGTATCTCTCGTCGGTGATTGTTATATGGCTGTCTGGTCCCTCGGACCTGACGTTGGCCACATCTCCGATGGTCTTGTTCGCCGGCTCCGCCTTCAGTTTGACGGAGAATACGAACAGCGGCGTGTGGGGGTCCAATTTGATCCTGGCCTTCTCGATGTGCGCCGCCTTTCCGATATCGGACATTATGTCCTCGAAAAGCTTAGCGTATGATTCGGATCCGAATCCGTCGGTACATTCGACATCTATGTCCATCTCATTGCCTCACAGGAATCCGGAACTCAGCAGGGCTCCTCCGACAGCGCCGATGAACTGAGAGTCCGGAGGTACTATGGGCTTCTCGCCCAGTACCTCTCCGACAGCTTTTACCAGACCGGAGATAAGCGATGTTCCCCCGACCTCGATGATCGGACGCCTGACATCGATCTCCTGAAGCTGCTGCTCGTACACCTGCTCCGCTACGGAGTGACATGCCGCAGCCGCTACATCTTCGAATGATTTTCCAGCTCCCAGATTGGTGACCAGGTCCTGGATACCGAAGACCGAACAGTACGAATTCATCTTCGCATTCCTCCAGTCTCCTTTCTCTGCGAATTTACCGAGGTCCGTGATATCGATCTTCAGCCTTTTGGATGTCATTTCGAGGAACCTTCCGGACGCACCGGCGCAGACCCCTCCCATGGTGAAGTTGTCGGGGACACCGTCCCTAACGGTGATGGCCTTGTTGTCCATTCCTCCGATATCGATGATCGTCGCCTCTCCGCGCTGCCTGTCGGCAAGCCAGACCGCTCCTTTGGAGTTGACCGTGAGCTCTTCCTGGACAAGCTTTGCGTTGTAGTGTTTTCCGAGGGTGTAACGTCCGTATCCGGTCGTACCGATGGCCTCGATCTCCTTGAATTCGACACCTGCCTCCTTCATGGCGTTCTGCAGAACCTGTTCTGCCGATTTGACAACGTCTCCTGACGAGGTCCAATCCTTTCCGATGATCTTGTTGTCCCTCATGATGACGGCCTTGGTCGTACTCGAACCGGAGTCCAGACCTGCGGTGAGACCTGTCTGTCTCTCCCTGGCCAGAAGCTCTTTCCTGGTAACTATGGTGACCAGCGCTTCCATCCTTGTAAGGAGCTGCGCCGCCTTCAGCCTCTCGGTGAAGGAATATGTGACCACCGGCAGGTTCGTGTTCTCCTGGATGAATCTCCTGAGCTCGTTCCTTACCAATGCGGCCTCCGCACAGCGGAAACATGTGGTGATGAATACCGCATCCGCATCGTATTTCTGGTCTGCCAGGGAGACTGCCCTGGCGATCATCAGTTTGAGCTGCGGGGACTTCGGACTGAATCCGAACCTCCTCACAGCGTTCTCGATGTCCTCGTATGAGACATCGGGGTACACGACCTTCGCTCCGACGGAACGGGCCGCTTTGTCTATCTCGTACTGTACGCTGCTGTACTCCGTACCGCAGGACAGCTGTGCGATCTTAATGGTCATTGCAATCCCTCCAGGAAATCCTTGATCGATCCTACTGTCGCTTCCGCCTCGGTCTCGTCGTGAGGATATTCCACCTCTACGAACGGGATGCCGCGCCTTCTGATGAGGTATTTCACCATCTCGTCCGAACGGGCGCATCCGACACATCCGAAGTTGAACGGCGGGTCCGTCATGATTATGGCCGCATCGGCCTCGTCTATCATAGGGCCCCATATGGCCAGCCTTCCCCTTATTCCGGAAGGGACCTCGACTCCGGCGTATTTCAGTCCTTTGACCACATCGTCAAGGGATACGTTCATCGGAGGCATGTCCACCTCTATGTTGTCAATCTTTTCCTGTATCGCTGCCATTGCCGAGAGAGGTTCATGTCCGAACCTCTCAACCAGATCGTATAATATCATGCTGTTCGGGGGATCTATGAAAACCTTCATCTGCTCGCCTCACATACTTTTTTGAATTTATCAACCGGAAATTGTTTCTTCTCTTCGGGGAGTTCGTACGGAAGGTCCTCTTCGGCATTCCTGAGCCCGTGGGCTATGAGCGGAAGTGTCTCCCACTCCGCCTCCAACTGTGCGTATCCGGGTCTTGTACCGTGCTGTGCACGGCACCTCCTGGGATCTCCGCAGGGATATGCCCTGACCTTGGAGAATATCTCGTAGGGATACTTTTCCCTGACCTCTGCCAGGATCTCCCTGACCTTATCCCTCGGTCCTTCCACCAGGCATCCGTAGCATGTCTCCTTGACCGTTGCGGCCTTCCCTGTTGCGTGGACAAGACGGACCAGCTGGTCCGGGGTGACCATCGAGTCAGGAGATATCATGAATAGCCTTGTCTCTCTTGATTCACTCATAATTTCTCCTCCGTTACGTATATGACCTCTTCCTCTTCGAGATCGCTGACCAGACTGATGTCGTCCAGGAACTTTCCCACGATGTTCGTACCGTAGGGTTCCTCTCCGGACGGGCCGTATTCCTTGCTGTCCTGAAGCCTTATACCCATCAGACCGTGATGGGGCCTGGACTGGTTGGTCACACCTATGTCCCCCTTCTTGCATTTCTTGAACGGATCCTGAGGATACAGGTTCTTTCCCCTGACCTCGTCGCCGTAGAACGTCACCATCGGCATTCCCGGGAATGCGAACTGCACCTTCAGCATACCGACCGGCTTGTGGCTCAGTCCGGTGACCTTCCTGAAGTAGTGCGATGTGACCTCGTCCTTCTCATCGATGGATATCCTGAAGACCTTGCTTCTGGGAACGCCGAATGTCTCGACCTCCCCTTCTTTCAGGGACTCCATGGTCATCTCCGGCTTCTGCTCCACGATGATCGCGTCATCCGAAGTGTCGCCGGTCCTTTTCTGTTTGATCTTGAATCCCGACAGGAACTCCGCCCCGGCGGCCTGTGTGAGCCCTACGGACAGCGCACGTGCCGGCTCGGTCCTGATGGACACCTTATCTCCCGCATTCGCACGTGATACAAGCGCCAGGCCCATATCCAGACGGCCCGCGTCGTTGTGCGCGGGAGAGACCTGCCTGGTCTCCCTGTAGAACATGACGTGTCCTTCTCCGACACCGTCGTTCCTTACGGTGACGCATCCCTTCTCCCTGATGGCGTGTTTCTCGTCGGGGATGGTGACATCCATGTCATCCCTGCATCCGAGGAATGTTCCCGTGCTCTCGGTGACGTTGATGTAACCCTTCGCACCGATGATCAGCACCTGTTCGGCGGATACCGGGGAATGCGTGTTGAGGACGACGTTAGCGTACGTCTCCACCCTGTAATTCTCGTCCAGAGGATATGTCAGGTCCTTGGTGACTATGACGTTCTCCGTGCTGGTCTCGGACATGACAGGACGGATATCGACTATCTCCTCTCCTTCCTTGATGATGTCCAGCAGATGCCTTCCGACGGTGATCTTACCGATCCTTCCGGTACCTGCCCCGTAGGTCCTGTAATGGTCCTTCCTGGCGATCATCATGTATGTTGTATGACTGTCAAAACCGCCCAATGCGAAGAAACATTCGTAGGGCTTGTACTTCTTCTCGGTCCTGTCGACCTTGATCTCCGTGGGGAACGAACCGAATGCGACGATCTCCCTGGTGACCCATCTTGAAGTGGATCCCTCGACATTGTCGATCATCGACTTCCACAGCCTGGCATCGTCGCTGTCATCCAGATGGAGGACCATGATGCCTACCGGAGTGACCAATTCGAAATCGTTGGTCTCGTGAATGAGCTTCTCCGTGGAGAGGTGCACCGAGATGAGCGCGTCCTTGTCGCGGAACTCCCCGGCCACCGCATCTTTCAGCGTGGCGCCCTTCTTCAGCTTCTTCTCCTTGCCGTTGACTATGACCCTCATGGTCATACCTCCTTACGGGGAAGATGGTTCTGGATCTTGGAGACCACCTCATCCAATTTCTCCTGTGAACACGTGACCCCTCTGACCACGCCTGTGACGATATCTACGATCTCGCCTTTGGTGTCGACCTTGTCGTCCGGTGGCATGACCACGGATGTCTTCACCCCTATGGCCGCGAAATCCTCGTAGTCCACGGGGCACTGCGATACTATGACCGCCGGGATGTTCACGTTCCTGAGTATCAGCCTTGCCTTGTACACGATGTGCAGACGGACATTTCCCAAATGGATCAGGGCCAGTTTGTACTGCTGTATCCTGTCCACCTCGATGGGGTCCAGTCCGAAACGGGAACCGGTCGTCATATCGGGCGCATCTGCCGGAACTCCGGAACCTGCATTCACCACAAGGACGCTGGCGTCTATGCCTTCTTCCCTCAGCGCATATGTAATCTCGCACACGGGCTTGGTGATATGCCTTCTTCCGGGACCCATGGCTATGACCACGACGTCCTGACCGCTTTCGGAGATCGTTGCCCTCTGGGCAAGTCCTCCTCCCACTCCGAGTCCCATGGACTCTCTGCATTCGACAAAGCTCAGATGTCTTCCTATCTGCTGTTTCAATCCGTTTCACCGTCCAGCTCCCTCAGTTCCTGATTCATATCGAATTGTTTGACGATGTCTTCAGGTTTACCGATGGCCACTACCTTTCCGTTCTTCATGAATGCAGCACGGTCGCAGCAGTTGAGGACAAAATCCATATCGTGGCTGACCACGACGAACGTCTCTCCCAATGTCTCCCTTGCCGTGAGAACGGATTTGGCCACGATCGTCTTTGTGATCGGGTCCATGGTTCCTGTAGGTTCATCGAGGATGACGATACGCGGTTCCTTGATCAGGACCTGCGCGAATGCGATCCTCTGACATTCTCCGACACTGAGGTTGTCGGGATATGCGTAAAGTGTCTTTTCCAGATCCTTCTTCGGGAATCCTACGCTGAGAAGCACCTGAATGGCCTTCATCTTGGCAAGTTCCGCAGGCATCTTCATTCCGATGCATGTCGAAAGGTTCTGAAGGACCGTGTCGAAAGGATACAGGGTGTATTCCTGGTGAAGGACACCGATATAGGGTGTGGCCCTTCCTTTTCCCATGAATCCGTCTTCGGACATGTTGACCCAATCGTCCCCTATCCTTACTTTCACGGTTCCCGATGTCGCAGGAGACATACCTGCGATCATCCTTGATGTTGTGGTCTTTCCTGCACCGGATATTCCGATGAGGGCGAAGACCTCGTTCTCTTTGATATCGAATGTTACGCCGTCCACGGCCTTGACCACTCCTCTGACGACAGAGAAGAAGTGCTTCTCGGCATCCTTGAGTTCGATGATGGGCTCTCCGACAACGTGTGGCTCTCCCTTCTCGAAATGATACTCTTCCATGAACGCCTTGCAGATCGCAACAGGCTTTCCTTCCTTGACCACTTTACCGGAATCGAGCCACATGGCGTCATCCGCCATCTCCTCGATCGCCTCGGGCCAGTGTGATGAGAACACCATGCAGATCTTGTGATCCCTGACGTATTCGACAAGTCTCTCGTGCACGATCTCCGCAGTATTGGGGTCGAGTGTTCCGGTAGGTTCGTCGGCAAGGAAGAACAGCGGGTTCTTCGCAAGCTGCCTGGCCATAACGACCCTCTGCTTCTCTCCTCCCGACAGGTCCCTTGCGATGTGCGTGGTCCTGTGCGTGAGGTTGACGAACTGCAGAAGCTCGATCGCTTTCTCCACACGTTTGGGCTGATCTTCAGGGATGGCCTCCATGACGTTCTCGACCACGGTCTTGTCACCGAAAAGCGCGAATGTCCTCTGAAGCATGATCGAGATCCTGCCTTTGATCTCCTGTCTGAGGGGATCGAATTCCTTGAGCGACCAGTAATCGACCATCTTCTCATTGCTTTCGGTCCCGCATTTCGAACATTTCGTTCCGGGGAATGGAAGATCGAGGTTGCCGCACTTAGGACAGACGCATACATGATAGAGCACATGGCCAGAATCGGGCCTGTACTCCTCAGTTCCTCTGAGCATATGCAGCAGCACACTCTTTCCGGCAGCACTCTTTCCGATCAAACCGAGGATCTGTCCAGATGTTATAGTAGCGCTGATATTGTCAAGTACGACTCTGCCATCAAATTTCTTTGTGACGTTCTCTATCACCAGAAGGTCAACTGCTTTCGCCATGAGCATAGAGATTACCTGCACCAATATAAACTAATGTAAAGAAAAGGCCGATATTGAATTTAACCCGTGTTAACTTATATTTAATAAATCATTCAATATCCGTTAACTTAATGCGGAAATTCATTACGTAACAGGAGAATTTAACCAACTATATTTAAATGGATGGATGTGATATACATCCACATGGCGTTGCAACACGGCCCGAGACTCGGAGGTCCGATTCCGAAGTTCAGGGATTATCATATTTGGAAAGCATTGTATTGTTTAAGCAAGAGCAACCCTGTCGGGAGAAAGAAGCTTGCTGTGATGCTCGGAATTGGAGAAGGCAGTACAAGGACGATACTGAATCTCCTCCAGGACAACGGACTCATAGTCATAAACAAGAACGGTGTCACACTGACCCCCGAAGGTAAATCGTGCTGGAACTCCGCATACATGGAGATCGGTGAGATCGACGCGGGAGTGATGACCATCGGCAATTCCGACTGCGTCATCCGCATACCGGGAATGGCATCCAAGGTAAAATACGGATGTGAGGAAAGGGACAATGCAATCAAGGCCGGAGCCATAGGCGCGACCACGCTCGTCTGTTCCGGCGGTATGATAATGTTCCCCGGCTCCGAATACCGTATCGACCCCAGGATCGAATCCGACATCAGAAGCGTGTTCGATGTCAAGGACAACGACGTCATAATAATCGGCACCGCGGACGATTACAGGGAGGCCGAGATGGGGGCAGTGACCTCCGGCCTGGAACTTCTCGGCGGATTGCATATCAACCGCGATCTGGAGGGCGTCCTCACAGAGAGAAGCACCGGAAACGAACTCATCGCACTGGCATTCGCCATCCACGATCTGGTCGGCGGACTTCCGGTCTGCGCCAAGAGCAGGGACAATCTCGGTATAAGGATCGAATCGGGTACCGTCATCGACAACGCTTACACGGGGCCCGTCCTCGAAGAGGTAATAAACGTAGGAACGACGGTACGTAAGATCGCACCTTCGGGACCCTACAAAGGGATCAAGGTCATTGTCACGCCGATCGAGATGGACAACAAGATCATCGCCGCAATAGGCGTCGTCGACATAAGGTCCATGGCCGGTGCGAACAATCTCATTCGTCTGAGAAGTGATGAATAATGTCAGACTCATGCAAAGTAACAGTAAACCCGGGAGTATGCAGGCTCAACACAGTGATCACTGCGAACCTCATACCCGGAACAATGGAAGTACATGTCGAGATCAAAAGCGACTGTCCGAATGTCAGGAAAATGGGAGAACAGATCGATAACGTTTCGGCGTACGAAGAGATCGCCAAGAAGATGTTCGATACTGTCGTTTACAGATTTGCGAACGACATCCTTCCGCATCCCGCATGCCCGGTCCCGAGCGCGGTCATGAAAGCGATCGAGGGCGCCAGCGGACTCTGTCTGAAGAAAAATGTGACGTTCGACATCGAGTGACGGTCGGAAGCGATTGATTAAAGAATTAGATACCATAAGGAGGAAGTATGGCAGAAGAAGTTGTAGACAAACAGTTGGAGATCGTGCGCGGATTGCGCGGTGTCGTCCATGCATTCTATTTGGACAAAACGATCTTGGCAGAGATGCGCGAAGAGGAGGCAAAGGTCCGCGCCGCAGGAGACATAGTCGTGGACAACAGGGGATTCACAGAGGCCCTGAACCGCGATGCGGTCATCTGTATCATCAAGGACCCCAGGTTCAGACCTCCGCCCGAGCCTACGGTCCTGCTGGAATCCGATGGAGGAGAGGTCATGGGAGTCGAAGTGTTCCCCTGGACCGCAAAACAGTACATGAACAGGGACGATGTCGTCTGGCTCTCAGACGGATTCGTCATGTTCCCCAAAGTGAAGGTTACCGGAGGAGAGCATTTCATCATGCCCCCCGTATCGTTCCCCGAACTCAACGAAAGCAACGGATGCAAGGATGTCATCTCATGCAGCCCGGCACCCACGTGCGACCTCATGATGAGGAAGTACATGCATTACGACGATGATGCGAAACTTGCTTCGGTACTGATCGCCTTCAACAGGATCAAACCGGAAGAGAAGAAATAAACTTCAATACGGACACGCAAGTGTCCGTGACAAACCACATTTAACAATAGACTAGTATTTTATTGACCAATGTTATCAGGGAGTTGTTATGCTGCAACTTAACCGCTGTCCCAAATGCTCTCCCGAAACGGGAATAAGGGTTATCCCTCCCGAAGAGACCATAGCCCGCGTCCTTCCGCTTTTGGAAAAAGCGGGAATGACCCAGCCGGAGAATATCACATCCACCGACAACATCGGGATACCCGTGTTCTCGATAGGCCGTCCTAACGCTCCTGCCGGAAAATACTACAATGGCAAGGGACCGACCGCAGAGCAGGCGCTCGCTTCCGGACTTATGGAGGCAATGGAAAGGTACAGCGCGGAACAGCATGACTCGGACGAGGTCGTATACGGTACGCTGGCACAGGCCCAGGAATGCGGTATGACCATCGATCCCGCAGACCTTATCCTCCCCATGAATGTGTTCGATTACTACAAGACGGCAGAGATCGCATGGGTAGAAGGCCACGAACTCTTCAGAGGCTGCCCGATATGGGTACCTGCCTGCGCGGTATTCTACCCGTACGTCCCGGACACGGACATGCAGCTGTTCAGATACAACACCAACGGGATAGCGACCGGGAACACCATCGAGGAAGCCATCCTCCATTCGATGCTGGAACTTATCGAAAGAGACGCCTGGTCGCTTGCAGAGGACCGTGAATATACCAACGGGAATGTCATAGTCGACGAGGACTCGGTACCCGGCAGACTGATAGCCAAATTCAGGGAACAGGGTGTGGAGATCCATCTCAAGGACATAACCAGCGACCTCGGCATAACCACCATCGGCGCAGCGGCCGACGATACCCGCACAAAGGATCCCGAAATGCTCACGATAGGCGTGGGAACACATCTGGACCCCGAGATCGCATGCATAAGGGCGATCACGGAGGTCGCGCAGAGCAGGACCACACACAAACACGGCATGAAAATCAATGCCCAGCTCCAAAAGACCACCCGCGAAATGGGGTATGATAAGATCAAGGAGATCAACCACATGTGGTATCTGGATCATGACAAGGATATCAGATTGGAAGAGATATCGAACCTTGCCACCCCTTACGTCCTTGACGATATAGAGGTCGTCCTGGACAGACTTATGGAGAACGGATTCGATCAGGTTGCGGTCGTCGACCTCACAAGGGACGATGTCAAGGTCCCCTGCGTAAGGACCGTCATCCCGGGCCTGGAGGTCTACGTCATGGATCCGGAACGCATGGGTGCCAGACTCTGCGGAATGTGGAACAAAGGCTGAAGATCTCTCCCCGTTCGTTATTGAGAAAAGCATACAGCCCCGATATTCGGACCAATGATAATTTTATGAAAAACTGATAAGGGTTTGTGCCCCTCCCGAAGGAGGGGCCGGAAATGAATTCCTAAAAGGTTTTCATCCCCCGCCAGTCGGCATGAACTCGGCAATGTCCGCGTCGGACTCCATTTCATGGAGTTCTTCGAGGGTCTTACCGGTCCCTTTGTAACTGTCAGGGGACTGCTCGCGTTCCTTGAACGAGACCTCCTTGTACTCCGAAGCATCAGCTGGAACAAGCTGGGACACGTCGTAATAGAGATCCGTGAAGTCCAGTCTTGCCCAGACCTTTCCGTCTCTCTCCCTTATGTCCGTCACTTTTCCGACCGTCGCAGTCGGCATGTACTTCAGGATGTCTCCGACCATCATAGGTATCAGCCTTTGATGACCGCGGTTCTCTCACCGGCGGGCTGGAACTCTCTGAGTCCACCGCGTCCGTACTCTTTGGTGACGTTAGCGAAGTCGAAGACCAGGCTGGGGTCAGCAAATGCAACACGGATGAAGGGGTTCGCACAGAAAGCATCTCCACGGGCAACGTGTGCTGCCTTGGGGATTCCTGCGTATCCGGAAAGGTGACCGACGTTCATTGCGTAGTTGGGGTAGTTAGGTCCCCTGAGCTCCATGGGCAGACCCTCATCGGACCTGTAGGAGAACGAGTTGGAAGAACCGCACTGATCCTGCAGATCGTATCCGTAGAATCCGAGCCTTCCGGTCCTCTCCTTGTGCTGGAGCATGGACAGATACCATCCGTTCACACCGATATCGGCGTTTCCGGTTGCCATAGCAGCTGCGATACCGGTTGCTGCTGCAGTGACGGTACCTCTCTGGGATCCACCGAAGTGGGTCTCCATGACTGCGGGGTATCTCTCGTACATCTCAAGTGCGTACGCAGTGACTTCATCGTCGAGTTTCATGATCTTCTTCATGTCATCGGGTTTTACACCGCAGAAGCCGCCGTACTCATCTTTGATAAGGTCGATAGCATGGTAGACGTAGTCTTCCAGGATGTTATCGGTGTATGTTGCTGTTGCGTACTGTGTGAATCCGACTCCACCGGACATGTAACCGCCGAGGTAGATCTGGTCGTAGACACCGGCTCCGAGTGCGACAGTCTCGAGGACTGCACGTGCGGGGTCGTCAGGGTAGACACGGTCCGACTGAACCATATCTGCGAGGAATCCGAAGGGTATTCCTCCGGGTTCGTTGGGTCCTCTGACACGCCTTGCGGGCATCATGGTTCCCATGGTGATCGACTGGTGCTTTGCAGAGTATGCGAAGTCTGCGATTGCTGCCTCTCCTGCTGCAAGTTTGTATGCGGAGATGAAAGCCATCGAGATCTGCATTGCTGCATGCCTTGATACAGTTCCTCCATCCATGATCCTTCCGACGATGGTAGGTACACGAACGGCCTGCATAAGGGTCTTTCCGCATGCTTTCTTCAGCTGTTCTGCCTGCTCCTTGGGGAAGAGTTTGTTGATGTCGATAACGAACCTGGGGTCAATCTCATCAATGAGCTCGTCGTCTCCGGAGAAGACTTTGACGTATGAGTCCCATACGAGTGCGGGGTTGATCTCAGCCATGTGTTCCTGAACGACTGCTCCTCCAGGCATTGTGTGGTTGACGGTCTCGAGGTACAGGTTGATTGTCTCAGGTGTAACCTCTTTTCCGAGCCTTTTCTCGATGGTCTGATGCGGGGAGTCGAGTCCTACGAGGACTGTCCTCCTGATGTCGTCCCATGCCTGCTGGATTGCGCAGTTGTTAACGCAGTGCAGGTCATCTGCCTCTACGTAGATGTCCGTGTGGGACAGCTGGTAGGGCATCCAGGACCTCTGTCCGAGCGGGACACCGATATCCTGGTTCATCATGGGGACGCCACGCTTTTTAGCGATGGCGTCTGCTGATTTCTGGAACTCAACTTTGCTCTTCGACTGTTTCCAGCCTCCATAGCAGTAGTATTTTGTTTCCATGTCAGTAGGGTCTTCCTTGAATTTCCTCTTACATGCATCCATGAAGAGTTTCTGATCTTTCTTTGCTGCCATGTTTACTCACCTTTTACGTTGAAGGGCTGGTAACCACCGAGCGTTCTCAGGTAGTGGATCCTGATTCCGTACATGGTGACTTCTTTGTCGTCCCTCATGTCTACACCGTCTGCTCTGAAGATTGTTGTTCTCTTCTTCAGGTCGCTCATGGATGCGGGCTTTCCGACGTAGATCTTCCTGTCAAGAGGCAGTGCAACCTGATCTTTCACGTAGACTACCTCTTTCTTCTTGTCATCCCAGATGTATCTCTGCCAAGCGTCGAACATAAGTCCGTGCTCATCAAGACGGCATGCGTGTCCGTGAACGGTTGCTCCCCTGATTCCGGTGAGTGCAGGGTCGAATGTCTCATTGTCGATCATTTCTTTGGCGAGGACCTCGAGGTCTCTCTCCCTCATCTCAATGATCTGCCTTCCGGAAAGTGTTCCGGTATCAAGGCCTCTGTACCTGGAAAGGTACATCCATGCCCTCTGGTAGGGGGAGATAGGCGCGAAGTAGACGGAGTCGGTGAACTGAATGTACCTGACCCTGTCTCCGTGCTTTGCTCCCTCGATGGGTACAACGAGTTTCCTGATAGGACACTCGGGCTCTTTGCCCTCCTCTATTGGGGGGTGAATGGACTTGTAGTCTTCTCCAGGGTTCCTGTGTCCCATGAGCCTGACAACGTCATCCATTGAGATGTCACGAAGTTTCTTCAGTTTGACCTTGGGGTCCATGTATCTCCTTCTGTTTTTAGCAGGAGTTGTGGTTCCAGGGTAGAACTGTCTTTTATATGCTGCCATATTTATCATTCCCTATAATCTTTGAGCGAAGCTCTGAATTTTGAATATCTACCGACATTAATCGAGTAACCGAAGGTCAGATGCGGATCGCATGCCGCCTTGATCTGCTCGACTGCAGATTCCAACTGCTCCTCATTTTCGACTGCGAGCTCTATGTAAAAAGCTCCGACCAAATAACAGATCTCAACATCACGCCCGGCGACCTTTATTACCTTGCGTTCGGTGTGATTGTTCGCGTGACCCTTTGCAGGACCGCTGTTGATGGTCTTCGGGAGACTTTCTCCCGTCATATTGATCTGTCTAACGTAGTCGACTCCGTTGAGCGCATTAAGCACTTTTTCTGTCGTTTCTACACTGAGTAGACGGTTTGAGAATACCTCGACCTCAGGAAGAGGTATGCCCGCGTAGTCTGTTGCCGGTCCAGACATCATTCAGACCTTCTTTGCGATCTTCTTTGCCTCTGCACCTACGAACTGGATAGGCGAGTGGAACTGTTTCATGTCACCGAAGACCTCTTTGAAGACTCCGGATGTGGCCTCTGCAGAGAACGTCTGTGTTCCGCCGTCGAGACAGTTAGCTGCTGTGACGGACGGGATAAGTGTTCCCTTGGCATGTCTTGTAACGACGTGGTTTCCGTGGAAGAGACCAGGTCCTCCTCCTCCATAAATGGAGTGTGAGAAGAATGACATACCGACACCGACTCCTTCTGCTCTACCGTAGTCGACACCGGGAAGTCCGGTCTCGTGCTCGAGCAGGTCGTTGTAGTACAGAACGGTTGCAGGTACACCCTGAGCTGCTCTTGCTGCTCCGACGTTTACCATAACTGCTGCGGTCTGTCCTGCGGCTGCATATGCGTTCCAAAGGGGAAGATCGTCTGTTGTGTAGACTTTATATCCCGAGGGAAGTGTCTCTTTGACGTAGATGACTCCATCCTCAATTGCTTTGCCGACAAGTGACTCTACGACGGTTCCGACTGTTCCGGTCTTACCGTTCTTCTTTACAAGGTTGTAGAGAAGGTTGTTGGCGTTGAGTCCCTGGTATGCGAGTGTGAGGAGATGTCCTCTCTCGAAGGGGCCGATGGCGTCTCCCATTTCAAAGGATGCGCATGTCTCGTAGATTGCCGAGAGTGCGGTTCCCTGCATTGCATTCCTGTTGACCAGTGCAACGACGTGGTTTGCCATGATGTTCCTAAGTGCAAATCCAGCTCCCTCGTTGTTCTGGGGGATCTCAAGAATACATTTGACGTTGGAACCCTGGAATCCGACGGTCTGAGGGTATCTTCCCCAAACTGCGCATTTTACCATGTTTGCTTTGTACATAGGGACCTTGAACATGTCGATGATAGCCTCTGTTGTGGCTGCTGCGACAGTTGTAAATCCGTTGATGTACTCGACACCGGCGTCGGCTCTCAACTTGGGCACAATGACCACAAGGCTCTTTCCGTCACCTTTCACGGAAACGACAGTATCGTCGTCCTCGGTTACCTGCACCATTTTCTTGATTGCTGCTGCAAGTTTTGACGCATTCTTTACAAGGTCTACATCGATCTCTTTTCCTTTGATCATGGCGCCGGCCATGTTTCCGGTCTTGAGAGCTTTCTCGATTCCGGCCAGGTTGACTGCGAGAGTCCTCTTGGTGAGAGATGCGATCTCCTTGATCGCGTTGTTACGCAACGGACTGATGGCTTCCAGCGGTACGCCTTTTGCAATGCGTTTTCCGTAGTCGTCATACAGATCAATTACGTCCGTATATTTTGGCATTTCTTACCTCCTTTTTCAATAACTCGCGAAAAATAAGGGTTTTCCGCGTTACCCCTTGCGAGACATAGAATAGGCAACGTACTATTAAAAGAATGCCAAAATATTGATTTTTATGGTAAAATACCTGTTTTTTGGTAGATTTGGAAATCTCCGAATCTTGCCAAAACGAGATGGTTGCTACATCCGCTCATATTTAATGATTATCAGCAGTAACAAGTTTACGGAAATGAGCGCATACTAAACACGCTCATTTCCGGTTTTTCTTAGTATAATTCGGACTCAGTCGCGTTTTGCCTTCGCCATGACACCGGTCGAATATTTTTCGAGATGTTTCACGATTTCGGGAACAAGGGCGTACGGAACTCCGCATCCCATTTCTTCGGCCTTCATGTCGGTCTTCCTTCTGCATCCGAAGCAACCGAGCGAGATATTGGGTTTTGCGGTAATGAGCGGGATCGATGTAAGGTCCTCGCAGACACATTGGAAGGGGGAAGTACTGTACTGCACCCTTCCGCCTTTCTCTGCGGTGGTGAGGGGCGATACCCAATATATTCTCTCGGGAATATCTATAACAATAACGACATCGGGTTCGAAATCCGCTTTGGAAAGAGGACATACGGCCTCTCCGATGGCCCTGTCCTTCGGGATCATACGTTCGGCGATCATCTCTGCCGCCGCTGCGGGGGAATCGTGCATTCCGATGCCCGCGTGGAATTCTCCCGACACGATCTTGTCCGGAGTATCGATCATATTGAGCGCCGAGGCGCCGACGTGGCACGACTGTTTTGCCATAGGCATGGCAAGACACTCGCCCATCTTCGCTTTGAATACGGCCTGACAGTGGCTCATCTGATCATCGGGCTCTTTGCAGGATGCAGGGTATGATCCGCCTTCCTTGATGAGCTTGACAGCGACAGGTTCATACCTGAGCCTGAGAAGGGTCTTCATTTTCTCTGCCTATTCGGCATTGGCCGTGAGGATCTGTGACATATATCATGTATAGATGTGTTAAGTGTAAAAGTCTTCCCGCGACGTCCCTTACCGTCACGGGAATAAATGGTTTGAAAAAAGTTTTGTTATCGTTTATTCGCTTTAGGTCTTCAGTACTTGAAGGCTTTGATAGCGTCAACCATTGCCTGCATGTTCTCGTTTGAGGTGCAGGGTGCGATACCGCAACCGGATGAGATGACGTTGAATCCTGCCTTTGCGGAGTACTCTGCTCCGGCTTTGACCTCTTCGGGTGTTCCCTGGAAGAGAGGCCTGACTGATCCGACGTTTCCGACGAGTGCGACCTTGCCGTTGACTTTCTCGACTGCCTTGTAGGAGTCGACTTTCTCTTCGACCGAGAGACCGGTGACGCCTGTGTTGGCCATCTGGTCGAGGATGGGGTATGTGTCTCCGCAAATGTGGAGGACGGACATTCCGCTGACCTCTGCGAGTGAGTGCCTGACTGAGTTTCCTGCTGCCTCTTCGAACATGTCGGGTGCGAGCATGTCGGTGGATCCGGAAGGCTCCGAGCACTGAACAATATCTGCGCCTGCATCGATGAGTGCCTGGGAGTATACTTTGACGATAGGTGTCATTGTTGCTACCCATTTGTCGACCTCTTCAGGTGCCATCATCATTCCGAAAACGAGGTTCTCGGTGCTGACCATGTGTCCTGCAAGTGTGAAAGGACCGGTGTTTCCAGCAACTATTGCGTAGTTCTCTCCGTGTGATTTCTTGAGGAGTGATACTGCATCCTGGATGACTTTTACCCTGCCCTCTTTGATGAACTCTTCGGGAGCCATGACGGATGTTGCGGGGTCGTCGTACTCGCCCGACATAGGGTCGAATTTGAAGGGGTGCTTCTTGATCATGGGTGCTGCATCCTTCTTGTCGACTGCGACAACGCAACCGAGCCTCTCCGCCTCAGCGGTCAGGCAGAACGAAGCCCTGACAGCCTCGAATCCGAACATGTCGGCCTGTGCTGCTGCGAGCTTTGCCATAAGGTTTGCGTCTTTGTGTGCCTCGGGCCAGGCTGCGCCGGACCAGTCCATCTGTCCGACAGTCGCTGACTGTGTGAAGATGGCCACCGGGGGCCTGTCGAGTTTTTCCTGTTTCATTGCTGCTAATACTCTGTCTCTGGGAGTCATTGACATGATAATTCTCCTGCGTCTTGGAATAGCATCATATTATAAAAGTGTGACCGCCCTTCTTTTGTTATATTCTCTTAAAATAAACAAGGGCCCGGAAAATGGGACGGAAACAGGTCAGATATCCAGTTCCATGACCTCTTGAAGGGTCCCCAGAGGCATCAGTCCGACCTCCGATACTCCGTATATCTCGACGTTCGGAAGGTCCGATCTGCGGAGCGCATCAGCCATTACGCAGCCGGGGTCCAAAGAGAGATCGTTTCCGGATGCGAACGGACTGAACGGCGGCAGTACGATCACCCCGTCCTTCCGCGCAACGACGAAACACTGCATCTTGAATCCTCCGCTGACCATCCCCGGGATCCTTACGGACGGATGCTCGTGGCCGATTATCACCGGCCTTTTCCCGGAATCCACGTGTCCGTGTTCCAGTCTGTATCCTCCGATATCCACGTAATCCACGGCCATGAGCCCCATCCCCGACAGGGTGTTCTGAAGGAAGTTGTCGTGATTGCCTTTGATGACGACCACTTCCGCAGCCTCGGTGAGGAGACCGATTATCTCCGCGATCTCCTCCTTCACTGCGTATTTGGACCTGCGGAAATCATGCTTGATATCTCCCAGAAGGACCACGCGGGACGGCTCGTACTTTGACAGGATCCTGTTGAGGTTCTCGCGGATCGAATCGGCATTGATGCGGGGAAGGTACATTCCCTCGTCCTCCAACGCACGTTCGTATCCCAGATGGAGGTCGCCCAGAACTGCCGTGGGACCGTCGTTATCCAAAATGAGACAACGGTCATTGGTGATCCTCACCCCCGGAAAGACCTCGATGGAGTCCATATTCCGGTATAATGCGGCCGCCGTATATTATCTGCGCGAACACGGACCGATAAAGTATATGATTACGCATAACATCATCATCGGCAGGGAACAGCAATGGAGAAATGGCCGGACAGACTCAGCGACAAATTGGTCTCGAACCTGTCAAGGGCAGCATCGGCGGTAAAAAAGGCGAAGAACGCCGAACTCATCACCCATATCGATGCCGACGGAATAACGTCCGGGGCCATATCCGACATCACCCTGGACCGTCTCGGCATTCCGCACAAGATCGCTTTTGAGAAGAAGATAACCGAAGAGACCATCGAACGTGTGAATTCAAGCGATGCGGACCTCATCTGGATCTCCGATCTGGGAAGCGGATATCTCTCGGAATTCAAGAGATCCAACATAGTCATCACCGACCATCATGTCCCCGATCCGAAGTTCAGAAGGTCGCAGACGTCCATAGACCAATTCGTCGAGATCTTCCATCTCAATCCCCACAACTACGGCGTGAACGGTTCGTACGAGATCTGCGGCGCGGGAATGACCTATCTCCTGTCGCGCACGATCGATCCGAACAACATCGACCTTGCGTACCTCGGGATAATCGGCGCGGTCGGAGATTTCCAGGATAACAGATACTCGCAGCTGATCAGCTACAACCGTATCGTCCTCGACGATGCGGTGAAGAACGGCGACATATCGGTGGATACCGACCTCCGTTTCTTCGGAAGGGAGAGCCGCCCGCTGCTTCAATATCTCCAGTACGCATCGGACCCTGAAATACTGGGGCTCACAAACAACCGCGACAACTGTGCCAAATTCTATTCCGAGATGTGCATTCCGCTGAAGGACGGGGAGGATACGAGGGTCTGGGACGACCTGTCTCCCGAAGAGAAGATCGCCGTCACGGATGCACTGCTGAATAAGGTCTCCGAACCCGAGCTGAGAGAGCGCATGTACGGCGAGGTGTACTCCCTTCCCAAGTTCGATCCCCATACGGGACTGAGGGATTCCAAAGAGTTCGCGACCATCCTGAACTCCTGCGGAAGATATGACGACGCGGAGACCGGACTCAGGATCTGCAAAGGCGACCTGAGCGCTCTGAAGGATGCCGAAAGGAACAGAAGCGATCACAGAAGAAACATCTCGCTGGCATTGTCCTATGTCAAGGAGAACCACCTTGTCAGGGAACGCAGGTTCATACAGTATTTCGATGCCGGATCGGAGATACGCGAGACCGTCGTGGGAATAGTCGCGGGCATGCTTCTGAACTCGGACAGCGTAAGGCACGAACTTCCGATGATCGCGTTCGCGGAATCGGATGACGGCGTGAAAGTATCGGCAAGGGCGAACCGCGAACTTACCGACAGGGGATTGGACCTGTCATTCATTATGAAAAAAGCTTCGGAATTGGTAGGAGGTTACGGGGGCGGACACAATGTCGCCGCCGGCGCTACCATCCCGGAAGATAAGAAAGAGGCCTTCCTCGATATCGTGGAAGACCTCGTTTCCGCTCAGCTCATCTGAGCAGTGTGTAAAGGACCGCCTTTTGGGCGTGAAGCCTGTTCTCGGCCTGGTCGAAGACGACACTCTGGGGTCCGTCCATGACCTCTGCCGTGATCTCCTGTCCCCTGTGTGCGGGGAGACAGTGCATGACAATGCAGTCGGGCTTCGCGATGGACAGAAGTTCATCGTTGATCTGGTACATGTGGAACAGCTTGATGGCCGCCTCTACGGGTGTCTCGTCTCCCATCGAGATCCAGGTGTCGGTGTACAGGACGTCAGCGTCCTTGCAGGCTTCCATGGGATCGTGGGATGCGATGATCTTGCTTCCGTTCTCGTCTGCGATACGGGATGCATTCAGCATTATCTCTGCGTTGGGCATCCTTGTTGCGGGGCAGCATGCGACCATATCGAGGCCCATGATGGCCGATGCGTACAGAAGCGAGTTGCAGACGTTGTTTCCGTCTCCGAGATAGACGAGCTTCTTTCCGCGGAAGGAACCTTTCTTCTCTTTGATGGTGACCATGTCCGCAAGTGCCTGACAGGGGTGCTCGAGGTTGTCCAGTCCGCTTATTACGGGGACGGTCGCAGACTCTCCGAGCTTATCCATCATCTTGTAATCGAATGCACGGTACATGATACCGTGAACGAAACGGCTCATGACCTTTGCCGTATCCTCGACCGTCTCGCCGTGTCCCATCTGCATCTTGGTGACATCGATGTACAGGGCATGTCCGCCGAGTTCGGTTATGGCGACATCGAAAGAGATCCTTGTCCTTGTGCTCGGTTTCTCGAACATCATCGCCAACGTCTTTCCTTTGAGGGGTGCGCCGTGGTCTCCGCGTTCTTTCTTAAGTTTGATGGCGAGGTCCACAAGGTCCGGCCATTCATCTTTCATATCGAGTACTGATATCAGGTCTCTTTTAGCCATAGAAAGTGAAAAAGTGGCTTTATTTATATATCTACGCGCCGTGTAATGACAAATCGAACGTTTTTATGTCCATTCCCCAACAGAACGACCATTATCGGATAGCGCATATCGGTATGTACGCAAACGATACATGTGCGGAAAGTTTTATTAACAACTATACAATCAGCGCCTTATCATATGGCCCGAGTAGGGTAGCTTGGTTATCCTAGGGGATTGTGGATCCCTTGACTCGTGTTCAAATCTCGGCTCGGGCCCTCCCTGTTTTATCAATCCAATACTATACGGAACGTGATATCGATGACTGCATGGAACGGTAAGCTTAACAAGATCGACGACAACAGATGGGAGATCCCGGAAGGTTCCTACCCCGGTATGAACACCAATGCCGTCATATATGCCAGCGAGGCAATGATCAAGCATATCTGCAGCGATAATTCTCCCCAGCAGGCGGCCAATGTTGCATGCCTTCCCGGGATCGTCGGTAGTTCCATGGCCATGCCCGATATCCACTGGGGATACGGTTTCCCCATCGGCGGAGTGGCAGCGGTCGATGCCAATCAGGGATCGATCTCGCCCGGCGGAATAGGCTTCGATATCAACTGCGGCGTCCGTCTGATCAAGACGGACCTCACACTGGACGACATCGGCGGAAAGGTGAACGAACTCGTCGACGAGCTCTACAAGAACATCCCGTCCGGACTCGGCTCCAAAGGACTTACCAGAGTAGGGCCCAAGGAGATCGAGGAGATCCTCATGAACGGTTCCGAATGGGCCGTCGAGAACGGATACGGATGGGAGAAGGACCTTGAGGTCACCGAAGAACGCGGCCACATGTTGGATGCGGACCCCACCAAGGTCAGCGACAAGGCCCGCAAGAGAGGACTCCCTCAGCTGGGATCGCTCGGATCGGGAAATCATTTCCTCGAACTGGATGTCGTCGACAACGTATTCGACGAGAATACCGCCAAGGTATTCGGACTGAAAGAAGGAACGATCACGATCACCGTCCACTGCGGTTCCAGAGGCTGCGGACATCAGATCGCGACAGACTATCTCCAGCAGATGGAGCATTACATCAGGAACAATTCGGTGGACCTCCCCGACAGACAGCTCGCATGCGCGCCTCTGAGTTCCAGACTCGGCGACGATTACTATACTGCGATGTGTTGCGGTGCGAACTACGCCTGGGCGAACAGACAGATGATCACCCACTGGGCAAGAGAATCCTTCGAGAAGATACTCGGCGATTCGGCCGAGAACATGGGCATGGATGTCGTATACGACGTTGCCCACAACATCGCGAAGAAGGAAAGACATGAATACGAAGGTATGAAAGAGGATGTCCTCGTCCACAGGAAGGGCGCAACGCGTTCGTTCGCACCCGGAAGGAAGGAGATCACGATGAAGTACCGCGATGTCGGTCAGCCCGTCATCATCCCGGGCGATATGCGCGTGGGAACGTACGTTCTTGTCGGAAGGCCCGGCGCAATGAAGGACACCTTCGGTTCCACATGCCACGGTGCCGGAAGGCAGATGTCGCGTAAGACCGCCATCGAGAGCATGGACGTCAACACCGTCAAACAGGAGATGGCAGACAGCAACATCTACCTCAGGAACGGTACTGTGGAAGGTCTCCTGGAAGAAGCTCCCGGAGCCTACAAGGATGTCGATGAGGTCATCAGGGTCGTCTGCGATGCGGGACTTACCGGAAAGGTCGTAAAACTAAGGCCTATAGGTGTTGTCAAAGGCTGAGGACCTTACGGGCAGCTTTCTCTGCCCTTTCCATATCCTTCTTCGGACAGGCTATCAGAAGTTTCCATCCGTACGGATCCCTTGACTGGAGCCCCTTTGCTATCGAAGAGAATCTCGTTATCGACCTTACCCTTCCGGACGGATCGATTATGGAGACATCAGTCTTGCCGATCTTCGATTTTGAGAGCATTGCGGACTTCGAGGGCATATCGACTATCAGTTCGGTCGGGTCCAATCCCGCCTTGTCCGCTATCTCGTACTCCAATTCCTTCCTCTTCTGATATCCGGAGAATTCTGCCAGTCTTCCGGTAATCTCGCTGTCGGCATCTTCGCTGTACAGCATATAGGCCGTACCGTAGATCCTTCTGGCAAGTATCGAACGGGTGATGTCGGATGCCTTTCCGCCGGACCCGATCAATGCGTTCGTGAGATCCGCATCGTCCCATGTGTAAATCTCGGAAACATCGAGTCCGGAACATTCGACCGCCTTTGTGAGCATCATCTTGATGACCCTCACGGTCGTGTGATAGTAAACCGCGGAATACATCAGCGCACGCGAGACCATGAGTCCCTCTGCGGCGACGATACCGCCCCTTTCCATGACCATCCTGTCGTTATGGACCTTTATCGTGTTGAGTATCCTCTCGAGATCTATCGATCCCCAGGTGACACCCGTATAATGAGCATCCCTCATCAGGTAGTCCATCTGGTCCGCATCCACCGGCCCGTGGATGATCTGATGTATGTAATCCTCTGAAGGGAAGAATGACCTTCCGTCTATGAATTCGGTGCCTCCCACCGTCTCCGGCTGCGTTATGAGGTCGCATACCTTCGTCGGCGATATTCCCGCAGAATCCAGCATCTCCGCCATCGAGAGACATCCGGAGAACATATCTTCGTCCCTCTCGCGGTAGGTCCTCATCTCGCCCATTATGAGTTTCCTGGCCAGGTCCATGTGGTCCATACCCGTGCGTTCGACGGTCAGCTCTTCCAGGGTATGCGAGAACGGCGGATGGCATACGTCATGCAGCAGTCCGGCCGCCATTACGGCAGACCTGTCCTCATCCGATAATCCCAGTGAATCGGCCATGCGGCCCGCGAGATGATAGACCCCGAGACAATGCTCGAATCTTGTATGGTTCGCTCCGGGATAGACCATGTAGCCCATATCGAGCTGCTTGACCCCTCTCAGCCTCTGCATCTCGTGCCTGTTGAGTATATCGAGGTAGACCCCGCCGATCTTTATGCTCCCGTGTATGGGATCGAATATGGTCTTGCAGTTCTCGGACATCTTACCTCCTGGCCAGACGCACTTTGTCTATCGGCATTCCGTTTCCCGCCAGGATCATCAGGCTTCCGGAGACCTCCATGAATGCTCCGCTGATATCGACGGCGGCCTTCATGAATTCCTTCACCATGTTCCGCTTCGCCTGGTCCGTATCCTCGAAAGCCGAGAAATCCATGACGACGACATTCCCCCTGTAGGCCATGTCGATCAACGTCTTGGTATCACCGAATTGTTTGACCGTTACCGCCCTGATACGGGCATCGGTCGCGACCTTTGTCTTGACCGGCATGGATCCCAGGTCGACGAAGACCTTCTCTTCCGCCTTCGCGCCTTTCGCCATTCGATCATTCCTCGGTCTTCCAGAGTTTGTCGCCGACGTACTGCAACGACCTTATGGCCTTTCCGGGCTTCTTGGCTTTCAGTTCGGCACCGGAGCGGTTGGATATCCCTATGGCCAGCGCCTTGAGGTTCTTGACATCTCTGATCCAGACCATGTCGCCTTCCTGAATGGATTCATCCGCATCGACGATACCCGGGCCCATGCAGTCCGCACCGTTGACGATGAACGGAACTGCGCCCATATCGATGGTGACGAACCTCTTCTCCGGCCTGTATCTCATGATCCCTCTGACCGTGAGGAAAGGCTTCCCGTCAACGACCAGACCCAAAATACTGTTGTTCACGAACAGAACGTTGTAATCGGTGCTTTCCGCCAGGTCCACAGCTTCGTCCTCTGTGAACACGGGAACACCGAGCTCTTCTTCGAGCTCTTTGGAGATCTCCTTGATCTCCTTCGTTCTCATTCTCTTCCTTTTGCGGATCATTATGTCTGCCATTGTGTTCCCATATGGCCTTGGCCCATTATCATTGTTTGTATAATAGCATCAAAAAATACAGTATACGTGCTATGATCAGGAGACCGAGTTGATCTTGGACCCCAATATCATAATGTCAAGGGCCTCTACATGCGAGGCCACAGCCTCTACGACACTGTCGATATCGAATACCTGCTGCCCGAATAACGCACAGGTCACTATGATGACCTCTTTCAGATTCTTCCTGAAGGGTATGTTATTGTCCGTGACATGGTATTCTTCGATATATTTTCCGATAACTCCCATGATGGCAAGGACATTCCTGTCGTAATCCTTAAAGACAAAATCCTTATCGATCTTCCTGACCTGCTCGTCGATCCATTTGCGCATGACCTCCATGATGCCGTTCATTATCTGCCAAGAATTGTGGCCGTGATACAGCATCTCCGCGATATGCTTGGATTTAGATGCCAGATAGAGGTCCAATGCGGCCGGATAGGATATGGCCACCAGAAGATTGGAATTCCTTTCCAATTCCTTCTCCGATTCCTTCAGTACCGCTTCGAATGCTTCCATGGCGATCGTTCTGAATATGCCTTCCTTGTTGCCGAAAGCATAATACAGGCTGCCGTTCAAAACTCCGGACCTTTGAATGATCTGACGGATCGTTGTCTTCTCATAACCCTGTTCGCAGAATAATTCGAAAGATGCCTCTAGGATCTTCTCTCTGGAATCGTTATGCTTGTCGATCGGCTCGGCCTCTTTCTTTTTGCCGATCTTTTTCCCGATCTCTTTGACCACGGCTGCCATTTGAACCTATTATCGCATACCAAGTACTTCTACTTGATTACGCTCAATCATCTTTTTCCTAAAATTAACTGTTTTTAAACCATATTTGGTGTTATTATCATAATAATTGCATGAATTCGCGGATGAACCCGATCTTTACACGTTAAACGCCTTGAACACGCTCAATAGATATAAATATCACAAATGCTTGAGCATGTTCAACGGTGAAAAAATGTTCGATAAAATGGCAAAGGCCATCATCAAACATCCAAAGACGATCATAGCCGCATGGCTGGTCGTCCTTTTGGTGGCTGCACCGTTCGCTCTCGAGTACAGGGATGTCCTTAACTACGACATCACTTCGATGGTCGACAGCGATTCGGAATCCAGCCAAGGACTCGACCTCATTGAGGAAGAGTTTGCAGAAAGTACATCGACAGGCACCATCGTGCTTATCGAATACACAACGTCCGACGAACTCGCGGAAGTTACGAACTTCATCTACGGGGAAGGCGGATTAGGACAATTGGTCTCCGAAAAATACGGGGACGGGACCTCTTTATCATTGATGGGCTCCTACAATAAGGACGGAGGCGTCACGCAATCCGGCGTCTATCTCATCGCGGTCCAATACGGCAGCGATGTCACCGGTACCAAAGAGGTGGATAACCTCAGGACCCTCGTGGACGGCGCAAAGGAAGCTACCGGCGCGGAATTCCAGACCTATGTCACTGGTACCGACGCCATAGAGTACGATACCGAGAACGGTGCGGTATCGGATGTCGAAAAGATCGATCCATTCTCGATCCTTCTGATCATTCTGCTGCTGGGACTGTTCTTCTATGCAATAGTCACAGCCATTGTCCCGCCTCTCGTAGTGGGAATGGCATACGGTATCGTCATGTGTCTCGTATTCTTCATCGGAGGAATATTCGACATATTCTACATCACTACAACGATCGTCCTGGTCTCAATGCTGGGAGCAGGCTGCGATTACTCGATATTCATAATATCAAGATACAGAGAAGAACGTAAGAACGGCAAAGACAAGGATGAAGCGCTTACCGAGGCCATCAAGTGGGCCGGAGAATCTGTTGCAACATCCGGTCTCGCGGTCATCATCGGATTCGGTGTGATGAGCCTGTGTACGTTCTCGATGATCAGGTCCATGGGAATAGTCCTCGCATTGGGAATCGTTCTCGCCATGTTCGCCGCACTGACCTTCATACCCGCACTGCTGGCACTTATCGGTGACAGGATATTCTGGCCTTCGAAGATCGAATCTTACAACGAAGGAGGAAAAGCAAGGAACGGCGTTTGGGGCAAGTTCGCGAACTTCGGAAAGAAGCACTTCACCAAAGCAGCAAAGGTCTCTAAGGACCACGCAAAGGCGATCGTCGTCGCAGCCCTCCTGATCTCCGTACCAGCGATCTACGTGATGGCCACGGAAGAGGATTCCTTCGATATGATCAGCGTCATGCCCGACAGCGACGGAAAACAGGGAATCGACACGATGATCGACTATACAGACGGCGGTATGCTGATGCCTACATATGTCGTCGCAGAGCTCAACAGCCCCATCGCAACCATCGATACGGCCAATATGACCCTGACCTGGACCGCCGATTCGGCCGCTTATCTGACGATAACGAACACAATGTCGACCCAGATCGCCGCCAATGATACGGAGAATGTCGATTATGTTCTCGGACCCACGCCTTGGACATACTACGGTGCCGGACTGTACGATCAGGTATACTCTGCATTGGTAGAGAAATACGGAGAAGCGAATGTAACGGTAGCCATGACCAACCAGGCAGCCATCCAGATGCTTCCAGAGGTCATCCAGCCCTACATAAAGGCGGTCTTCGAAGCATCCCCCTACGGATACAGCACACCCGCCTCTGCGGTCGGACCCACGATCGACTACATAGTGAACTACCTCGGAGGAACGATCTCTACGGACGGTACCTACGTGAAACTCACCGTCATGCTGATGGATGAGCCCATGTCGCAGCTTTCGATGGATTCCATATCCTCGCTGAAGACATTGGTCCATGACACCTTCGACTCGGAATACTCCGAAGTGTTCGCCGCAACTTGGGTCGCCGGTGCCGTAGTCTCTCTCGGAGAGATCTCCGATACCGTCGGTTCCCAATTCGATTGGATCAAGCTCGGCGTGGTCATCCTGATCTACATCCTGCTGCTCTTCGTACTCGGATCGTACTTCACGCCGATGCGTTCGCTGCTGACGATACTCATGGGAATCACATGGACGCTGGCACTGACGAGCATCGTGTTCGTCGACCTGCTCAGCATCCCGGTCACATGGGTCGTCCCGATCGTCCTGTTCGTGGTATGTCTCGGACTCGGTATGGACTATGATATCCTGCTGACCACCCGTATCAGGGAAGGTAAGAAGAGAGGATTGTCCAACGATGAGGCCATCGAGGCCGCATTGGTGAGGTCCGGATCGGTCATCACCCTGTGCGGACTGATCATGGGCGGTACGTTCCTTACCCTGCTGGTGTCGTCATCCCCGCTCCTGCAGGAGTTCGGATTCGCTCTCGGATTCGCCATCCTGGTGGATTCGCTGGTCATCATCCCGTACGTCGTACCTGCCTTGATGCATCTGATGGGCGATTGGAGCTGGAAGGGACCCAAGTTCCTTCATAAGAACTCCGAGTAAACACTTTAACCCCCCTTTCTCCCCTCGCAAGGGGGGAGAAAACCCATTTTTTATCGAAATCCAAATAACCCCGTATCGCACTGGCTCGTCCATGGCTACGGTCTTGGTCAGAATGGGCTCATGCGAAATGGACCATAAGATCACGGTGAAGGACAACGGAGACGGAACTATGAGCGTAACCGTCGAATCCCCGTGCGCCCAGGTGAGACAGTACATCCAATCTCTCGGGAATATATCGCCCATGGACCTCATGGACCGCGCCACGAGTAAGATATTCGATCCGGAGCTGTGCAGGCCTCTCACCCTGACCTGCCTCGTACCGGACGGCGTCATGCATGCGGCATATCTCGAATCCGGCATGATAGCCGGATCCCTGGCTTTCAGGTCCGACCCCGATTCCGTGACCTTTTTGGACGAATGATACCTCTTATCCGGCCCTGATAAGGATTTTAAACGTCTAATGCATGAGAATCTTCCGGTGAAGGTATGGGAATCAATATCGGAATCTGCGAGACCGAAGCTAAGAATGCATTATGCAGAGAACTCAAACAGACATATCACAAAGTGAAATTGGACGACATCAAAGGTTTTGAGGATGCCGTCAGCTACGACGAATTCGTCCCTCTCGACGAAGCAAAGAAGATATTCCCGGATTGGGAGGGCTTCATGAAGAGGAACAGGATCAATGCCGAGACCGATGCGATCTACCTTGACAAGATCAAGAAAGAAGATGATCTGGAACTTCTTAAGAAAGAAAGCAAAAGGGTCAGCACCGGATGGATCGATCTCGACAAACTCGATGACGCGGGAAAGAAGAAGGCGATAGCCGCTTCCAAGCCCGAGAACCGCATCTCGGGATGGGACCTTGTGGAATTCGACGAGATGAACGCGATGTGTGCCAGATGCCCCCTGTCATGGGACAAGGGAAGAGGATGCATAGGATCCTTCGGACCCAACAACAGTCTCCTTCCGGGCATTGCGGAGAAATACGGATGCAGGATCATAGCTTCGGCACCCGAATCTGCCGGCGAGAGGAAGATATTCCCCGCATCGGATGCACCGGAACTTCAGAAAGAGGTCGAGAAGCTGACAGCCGTCCTTCCCGATGAGGGAAAGATGATGGTAAGACGTTATTCCGGACCTCTCGAGAGACTCGGCCTGGTAGCCAAGATCGCTATCGACGAGGACTGCGGATTCTATTTCTTCTAAACCCAAAAAAAGAGGGGGAGACCCCTCATTCCATTTCTAATCCGTTAAGACGCAGGATGGCCCATGCCATCTCGCGTGCCATTGCCATGGCGCCCTTCATTCCCTGAGTGTCTTCCTGATACTGGGGAGAGTTGAGTGCTTTGAGTATGGGCGCAGGCCTTCCTCCGACCACGATCATCTCGTTGCGGAGCATCCAGTGGACCATCTGCATATATGCCAGCGATCCTCCGTCATGCGCATTGATGACGAAAGCTCCGCCGACCTTGTGCCTCAGCCCCATGTCTCCCATCTCCATCGCCAGTCCTGCCCTTTCCATGAATATCTTCATGTGCCCGGTGCACGAACCGTAGTATGCGGGAGAGGCCAGGATCACACCGTCGGCCTCACGGAGCTTATCGACGATATCGTTCAGACCGTCCTCTTCCATGATGCACCTGCCGTCGCCCCTCATCTCGCATGATCTGCAGTCGTTACAGGGATCGAGATCGTATCCGTAAAGTTGTATCTGCTCCGTTTCGATTCCCTGTTTCTCGATCTCATCCAGAACCTCTATTATCAGATTGCTGGTATTTCCCACAAGACGCGGACTGCCGTTAAGGGCGATGACCTTCATGCTCCCGTTATGAGCAGAAGCTGATAAAATGATTATGGCCTGATCGGCGCCTTCATCTCAATGACGCGGATGACATTGCCATCGAAATCCCTGAAGGACGTGCTGACCCCCCAAGGTTCCCTCGTAGGGTCCTGAACGAAGGTCACACCCTCATCGATGAGCCTTCTGTGAAGATCGTACGGATCGTCGACCCCCATGTATATACCGGTGTCCACACCGCAGTTCTTGGACAGCCGGAGGACTATCCTGGCACTTTCCCTGCGAAGACCCGCTTCCCTGTCGTTGCGGTACATCACTTCCATTCCGAGAAGGTCCCTGTAGAACTCCAATCCCTTATCGATATCGCTCACAGGCACCGCCGCCAAAAAGATGCATTGCGGCAGTCCTTCGTTCGTGTACTCGAAATTCCCTCCTCCGGGATCGCCTATGGGCATACCGAACGTATCTGTCTCGGACATTATATGTATTTGCAAAAAAGAATGACAACCCTTTTAACGCACGTATATGATGCGGGAGCATTAGGTGTATTCACATGTCAAAACCAATGCTGAGCGGAGAGGACATCGAAGAACAGACAAAACTCAACGACTGCCTTTCCAGGATCAAACATGTCATCATAGTGATGAGCGGCAAGGGAGGAGTTGGTAAGAGTACCGTAGCATCCAACCTTGCGGTCACACTCGCAAATGCCGGTTACGAGACCGGTATCATGGATATCGACATCACCGGACCTAACATCCCCAAGATGTTCCATGTAGAGGACGAGAAGCTCACAGTGGAGAATGAGAGACTCATTCCTGTAACGGTACCCCCGTCACTCAAGCTCATGTCCATGGCGTTCCTCCTTCCCGACAAGGACTCTGCGATCATGTGGAGAGGCCCTGTCAAGATGGGGGCCGTCAAACAATTCATAGAGGATGTCAACTGGGGAGACCTTGACTACCTCGTCGTAGATATGCCTCCGGGAACCGGAGACGAAGCACTTTCGATCGTGCAGCTCATCCCCAAGGCAGACGGTATCGTCATCGTCACAACACCTCAGGACGTCGCACTTCTGGACAGCAGGAAATCGGTAACATTCGCCGCACAGGTGGGTATCCCGATCATCGGTCTCATCGAGAATATGAGCGGATTCGTCTGCCCCCACTGCGGAGAGGTCACCAACATCTTCAAGTCCGGCGGAGGAGAGGCCACTGCCAAATCGATGAACATCCAGTTCCTCGGACGTGTCCCGATCGAAGCCGATATCGTCGAATCCGGCGACAAGGGAATGCCCATAGTTCTCGCAAACCCCGAATCGGCATCTGCCAAAGCGTTCAGGGGCATCATCGAGAAGATCACCAAGACGGTAGAACAGAAATGAAGATTGGAGTTATTTCCGAGGGGGATTCCCTGGAATCATATGTGGCCGAAGATTTCGGCCACGCCCCATATTTCCTTATCGTCGATTCGGAGACCCTGGACTACACAGTGGTCGAGAACGAATATGCCAACTCCGTCGAAGGTTCCGGAATGCTCGTCGCGAGAGCGATAGTAGGCATCGGAGTGGAAGCCGTCATAACCGGCGGCATCGGCCCCCATGGCATCGAGATCCTTCAGAACGCCGGGATCTATGTGTCATATGACGAAGAAGGCACCGTCGAGCAATGTGTCAAAGACTTCGTCAGAAGATACGAACAGATGAAGAAGTTCGGCGCATTCGACAAGGAAGAATAAACCTCTTTTCGGTTTTACCGAATGCAGACGGCTGTCTTCCTCAAACGGCCCTTTTGTCTCCCCAGATTATCTTGTGTAGCTGGAGCAGCACCCTTACGTCGAGCTTCCTGTAAAGAACCTCTGCGACCAGAGGCTCGAGGTCCATTCCGCCTACGGGACTGAAAATGATATTGGTGTCCAATTTCTTCCTGGTGATAAAATCGGCGGCGTAATCGAGATCGACCTCATCGGCTATGATGAATTTGAGCTGGTCCTTTATCGTGAGATAATCCAGATTGTTCAGGTTCATCCTGTCCTGCATTCCCGATGAGGGACATTTGATGTCCATACTTATCAGAATAAGTGGATCGTTCGGCACGACAGACAGATCGGCGGCACCGTTCGTCTCGAGAACCACCTGCTTTCCGGCATCGATGAGCCTTCTCAGCAGTTCAGGCATCTCTTCCTGAAGGAGAGGCTCTCCTCCGGTGACACATACGTGTTTCGCATCGCCTATAACGGCCATGATCTCGTCTATGGACATCTCTTTCCCGCTGTCGGGAGACTGCGAATAACCTGTATCGCACCAGGAACAATGCAGATTGCATCCGGCGGTCCTCACGAAATATGTGGGAACTCCCATCATCAGGCCTTCGCCCTGGATCGACATGAAATATTCACAGATCTTCATAAGACATCACTGGTACTCTATCTCGTCCTTGTAACCGGCCTCTTCGAATCCTCTCAGTCTGAGCCTGCAGGAATCGCAGTGGCCGCATGCCTTCTCTCCGCCCTCGTAACATGACCAGGTCATCTGGAGCGGTGCACCGAGTTTCTTTCCGAGCCTTACGATGTCTGCCTTCGAACAGCGGAGGATCGGCGTCATTACCTTGATCGGATGTCCTTCGACACCGGCCTTGGTACCTACGGCGATCATCTTCTCGAACGCCTCGAAGAACTCGGGACGGCAATCCGGATATCCGGAATAATCCACATCGTTCGCTCCGATGTAGATCCTGTCCGCATCGATGGACTCGCAGAGTCCTGCTGCGATGCTCATGAACACTATGTTCCTGGCGGGAACGTATGTTATCGGTATCTTCTCCGAAAGATCGCCCTCGCGGTCCTCGGGAACATCGATCTCGGGCCTTGTGAGCGCGGACCTGAAAGAACTGAGGTCCAGATCGATGACGACATGGTCCACATTGTAGAAATCGCACACGTTCTGTGCCGATGTCAGTTCCCTTGTGTGCCTCTGACCGTACCTGAAACTGAGCGCAGTGACGTCGCATCCGTCCGCAAGCGCCTGTGCCAGCGTTGTGGTGGAATCCAATCCACCGGATAGCAGAACAATGGCCTTGGGCTTCATCTCAGTACCTTCGTGTACCATGCGGTCTGACCGCGTTCCTCGTCCAGTCCGACTGAGATGCTCCTGACGTTCTCGGGGATATCGACCTCTGCGGCCATCCTCTCGGTCATCATCTTGGACATCTCTTCCGCCGTAGTGGTGGGAATATCCAGGATCGTAACGTCCATTGCGGGGAAGACATATCTCTTTCCGCAGCAGACGACCTCCACCGAATCCCCTTCCTTCGTGACCTTGGCATCAGGCGAACATCCAGGAAGCAGGACGTGATGGTCGAATTCCTCGATCATCGCCTTGAGCTTCTTTTTGAGGATGACGAAATCCATGATCATGCCTTCCTCGCCGATGTCACCTTCGAGGCGCAGACGCACGATGTAACTGTGACCGTGAAGTCTGGAACACTTCTCGTGTCTGGGAATGAAATGACATGCCGAGAAACGGATGCCGGAATAACCACCGTCGATCTCGAGTATCATCTGCGTTCCTCCGTGAGTCTCTGGGCCAACATGATGGAATCGACGTAATTGTTCTTGACCCTGGATGTATCGACGAATATCTTGTCGATGTTGAGGACGGGTGCACCCAGTGCTTTGGCCTCTCCGATGAAATGCAATACCCTGAAGATCAGGTTGCCCGCGATACCGTCGGGTGCGATTATTAGGTCCGCATCATCCACGGCGTTCTCTATCAGGATCTGCGCGTTGTACGCATCGTATCCCGCATCTGTGAGCATCTTGACCAGTATGTTCGCATCGTCTATGGTCTTGTCCACTGCGGGGCATCTTCCCTTGTCCTCGTTCCTGCCGCCTGACATGACGGCCACTCTCTGACCTGCTCCCAAACGCTTCATGAGAGCAAGGGACCTCTTGGCCATATCGAACTTCTGTTCGACCGTCCATCCCTCGTCTATACCGACAGGTGCCAGGAATATGAGCTTGCTGTTCAGAGGCTCCAAAAGTACGAGCCTCTCGAGACTGTCCACCCCGGCCTCCTCCTTCAGGAAAGGAAGGAGCTTCGATGACGACATGTCTCCGCGTACGGCTGCGTCAAGCTTTCCGGCGTAGAGGTCGTCTATCATCTTCTTCGGATCATCGTAGATAATGATGTTCTTACCGTTGACCGCACGGACGCTGCTCTCCACATACCCTTTGTCGGTGCCGC
>Ga0172378_10000288_pt1 | contig 43100 bp, 37 predicted proteins | sample GrowelOW332metaG_FD_119755 | JGI IMG/M metagenome (GOLD analysis project Ga0172378, IMG submission 119755) | Groundwater microbial communities from an aquifer near a municipal landfill in Southern Ontario, Canada - Pumphouse #3_1 metaG | ecosystem: Environmental > Aquatic > Deep subsurface >...
AAAATAAGATATTTTACCATTCAGAACAAAGAGAAGGGAAATTTTTCTCTTCCTTTGTCTGAAAAAATATTATTTTATTACCATCAAAAGTTGCATTTACTAATTGAAACTAAGATTCACATAACTATGCTATTTTGTTAAAAACTTAAGAGATCAAGATTTTTTTTGATTGATTGTTATTCTTTAAAAGAAAAAATATCTAACTTTGAATGAAGTATAATTTACATTGCAAATTATATAAAGAAGTGCTTTAAAACTAAAATTTAAGATATGAAATTGTTTACAGGAGTTGGAGTGGCCCTTATTACACCATTCGATAAAGATGGGAATATAGATGAGGAATCTCTTAGGAATTTAATTGAGTATAATATAGAAAATGGAGTAGATTTTTTAACTATATTAGGAACTACTGCCGAAACTGCGACTATGAGTGATGATGAACAGGAAGAGGTGGTAAATATTATTGATGACCAATGTCAAAAAAGAGTGAAATTACTAGTTGGCATTGGGGGAAATAATACTAAAGCTGTTATTAATAAGATTAAATCAGCCCCTTATTTAGATAAATGTGATGCTATTTTGAGTGTAACTCCTTTTTATAATAAACCTTCACAAGAGGGGCTTTATCAACATTTTAAGGCTATTGCTGAAAATTCTCCATTACCTATTGTATTATATAATGTGCCAGGAAGAACAGGAGTAAATATGCAGGCCTCTACAACTATTAAATTAGCTAGTGAAATAAAAAATATTGTAGGTATTAAAGAAGCTTCCGGTTTATTTCAACAAGCTACTGAATTACAAAGAATAGATAGAGAGGATTTTAGCATCTTATCAGGAGAAGATGCCCTAGTTCTACCTCTAATGTCCATAGGTTTTGATGGCGTCATATCTGTAGCTGCTCAAGTGTGTCCTAAAGGTTTTAGAGATTTACTAAATGCTATTAATAGGGGGGATTACAATACAGCACGTACCTTACATTTAAAATATGCAGATTTGTGCAGCATTATTTTTGAGGAAGGGAATCCTGCAGGCATAAAAGAAGCTCTTGAATCAGCCGGAATTATAGAATATAATACACTTCGCCTTCCTCTAACACCTGTTTCTACTGTTTTAAGTACAAAGATTAAAGATGAAGTTCAGAGTTTATTATAATAAATATTAATATCGAGATGAGAATTAGTTATTAGCTCGTCTCGATCGCTTACGCATATCTCTAAAATACATGGTTAATGCAAATAATACTATGAGTATAATAGGTAAGAATGTATTTAAGTAAGCTAAAAATGACTTACGGTTTTCACTTAGAGGTTCTATTATAGGGAAGGTAGTAAACTTATTCCTAAGTTGTATTAGTCCCGAATTATCTGCTAACCATTCTATTGAATTTAGAGCAAAACTAATATTATCATCTCCACTGTATTCTACAACTCCATCTCTTATAAAATCTGCATTAGTAATTGCAACAATAGCACTGTTGTCATCTTCATTTGTTAGATATGCAGCCACTATATTATTGGGATGGTTAAAATCTGTACGACTAAATCCTTCGGATAAATTAAATTTAAATAAAGGCAATTTTTTTATTCCTGAAATAGCTGATGACCTTGCTAAAGAATGAAATACATAAGAGGTTTCTGTTTTTACTTGAAGTATGCTACTCGTGAAAACTAATTGCATAGAGTGTAGGCCTTTGGTTATTATATTATCACTGAAATTGATAATGTTTGGCAAATAAGGACTTTTGGTTTCAAATTTCCCATAACTTAGGTAACTAATTTTTTTAGCTGCTATGTATTCTCCACAATTGTTGTCAATTATAACATCACTATTAACTTTGAGCCCCATACCTTCGAGTAGGGATGAAATTCCAGTTTTATTGTAGAATAAATTATTACTCTTACTGTATAAGCTTCCAGCACTGTTTAAGGCTACAAATAATTTTCCTCCTTTGGATAAATAGTCTTTTAACACTTCTAATTCTGAGGGTGAGAAATCACGAACAGGCCCTATAATACATAGAACCCTATTTTCCATAAGGTCATTAATATCGTCAAGTAAAGAGACTATCTTTATTGATGTTACTTGAGCTAAATTTGCTATAAATTTGCTCATGTTGTCTATATTAATTTCTCCATGCCCATAGATCAAGCCTACATTAGGTTTACTAGGGTTAGAGGATTGTTTGATCATTCTGGTTATTTCGTATTCTATAGGAGTTTTAGCCAAAATTTGAGGCATAACAAGTACATTACTACCCATTACCAATCTGGCTCCCATATAAACTTTGTGTATTCTATTTCTCCTCTCTATTAACTGAGGGTAAATATTAATTTTTTCTAATTTCTTAATCAAATCAGGACTTTCTACATTTACTATGTTAATTTCAAAATCAACTTTACTTATGGATTGATATTCTCTTAACAAAAATAAAAATTGATCACTCCTTTCTTTGATGTTTAAAGGTAAATTTTTAGAGACATAATAGTCTATGTGTATGGGTATAACATTCTCTTTAGTAATATTCTTACTTACTTTACTAAGGGAATATTGATGAGATTCTGTAAAATCAAATCTAAAGAATAGTAAATACGATAGAATATTTATTATAATTATAATTACGATTCTATTAAATAAAACTACTTGTAAATTACGTCTCATATTCTTTTCTTATTTAAAAAATATTTAGAAAATGACAAAAATAGCCACATCATTGAAATTAAATAAACTAAATCTCTAGTATCGAGTATTCCCTTGGACATTGTATCAAGATGAACGGTTAATGATAGGTATCTAAAAAATTCTATAAATAGTTTTACATTTAATAGCTCTGCTATGATACCAAATACATTTTGAAATAATATGAAAATACCGTAAGTCAAAAATAAAGAGATAATAGGCGAACGAGTTACTGAAGAAGAAAAAATTCCTATACTAACATATACTCCACATATTAGTATTTGTGTAAGATAACCCAAAAATACTGGTCCATAATCTAGCTCTCCAAAGGAGCTTATAGTAATTAGATAGGGAATTGTCAAAATTAAGGGTATGATGGCCACTATGTATAATGATAAGAATTTTGCAGACAGAAATTCATAAATATTTACGGGCTTAGTCAGAATTAATTCCATTATTCCTCGACGCTTTTCATCTGCTACACTTTTCATAGTCAATGCTGGTACCATGAAAAACATTACCCAATTCACTATTACAAATACAGGAGCCATTGAAACTTGCGCTCTTAGAAATACATTATATGATGAAAACCAGCAATAAAAACCAGTAAACAAAAAAAACATAATATAACCTAAATAGATAAACCATGAGTTAAATATGGATTTAATCTCCCTCTCTCCTAAAATTTTAATATATTTCATAATCCTTGTGTTAACTGCAAAAATATGTCTTCTAATGTGGTCTTAACCTCATTAAGTTGCTTAAAATACCATCCTTCTGTCTTACACATTTCAAAAAGACTCTTCTCTATATTTATATTTCTCCTCACTGTTAATTCGAAAAAATCTTTTAGAAATTTAATTTTAACAACTCCGTCAACTTCTTTTAATTTTTCTTCTACAAGTATAGGATCTACACTAGATACCATAAATTCTAGAACTCTATTATTCCCACTTCCCCTTTTGAGCTCCATGGTAGTTCCACTAGCAACTGCCACTCCCCGATTCAGTATAACTACTTTGTCACATGTAGATTCTATCTCTGATAACAAATGGGAACAAAGTATTACCGTTTTTTCTTTACCTATTGCTCTTATCATTTGCCTAATCTCATTTGTTTGATTAGGGTCTAATCCTGTAGTTGGCTCATCTAATAGAACAATTGAGGGATCGTGAATTAAGGCTTGCGCTATGCCTACGCGTTGTCTATAACCTTTTGAAAGTTCTTTTATATTTTTATGTTTTTCCTGCTCTAAACCACAAAATCGCAACATATCCATTATTCTAGTGGGAATCATGTATTTGGGTACTTTGTTTAGTTTAGCTACAAAATTTAAAAAATCAATAACATTCATATCGTAATAAAGTGGATTGCTTTCGGGTAAATATCCTATATTTTTTCGTATATGTCTATTGTTTTTCAATATAGAATTTTTACCCACAAATACATTACCACTATCAGGACGTAAAAAACCAGATATAACCCTTAATAGAGTTGTTTTACCTGCCCCATCTAGACCGAGAAAACCTAATACTTCTCCACGTTTTGCCTCAAATGATAATGAATCTAGCATAGTTTGTTGACCTATACGTTTTGTCAAATTTTCAACTATAACTTTCATACGCCTAATGTTTTTTATTACTAAATTTATTATGTGGCTTTAACAACACTGATATGTTTATCTATTTGAAGATGCCCTTATTATCAAATCACAGTTGACAACTTCTTCTCTTATCTTGGAATGTTTACTATCAAGTATTTGCTCAAATAATAAATCTGCCACAATTTTACCAATCTTATCAGGATGTTGATTAATTGTACTTACATCCATATATTGAGAACGTTTGGTGTTGGAAAATCCAAAAATAGATATGTCTTTGGGGATTTCATAACCTTTCTCTTTTATGGCATTTATAGCTCCAATTGCCATATCATCGTTTATTCCAAATACAGCATCTGGTCTATCATGAGTGTTTAATAATTCAGCCATAGCTTCGTGTGCCTCTTCTACTGAGAAATTATTACATCTAAGTATATAATCCGTGTCAATTGGCAATTTATTTACTGTCATAGCTTTTAGATAACCCTTCATTCTATTTTTACCTATGGACATATTTTCGGGGCCTGTAATTATGGCTATTTTTTTAGCTCCTCCATTGATTAAATGTTGAACAACTTTATAGGCTGCATCAGCATCGTTAGCTACAACTTTTGATACATCCAATTCTTTTGTAGTTCTATCAAATAAAACTAATGGTACTCCAAAATTTTGTATTTGCTCTATATGTTCGTAAGAAGATGTGTCGTGAGATAAAGATACAATTATACCGTCAACTCTATTTCCAAGAAAAATATCTACATTTTTTTTCTCTTTTTCAAAACTTTCATTAGATGAACTAACAAGCACATTGTATCCATGTTTATCAGCTACATCTTCAATTTCTCTTACTACTGTAGCAAAAAATGTATTTACAATTTGAGGTACAATTACTCCTATAGAATAACTTTTACTAGTTTTTAAAGCTACTGCTATGGGATTAGGTCTGTAACCATATTCTTTGGCTAATTTTTTTACCGCATCACGCGTTTGTTGACTAATTTCTGGATTATCCTTTAAGGCTCTAGAAACTGTCGAAACAGAAATATGTAATTTCTCTGCCAGATCTTTAATTGTTACGGCTTTTTGTGTCATTTTATTTATTTTTTAATTTTGGATATGCTATTCTAGAGTGATATACATTTGTAAGTAAATCTATATATACTCTTTTTACTTCTGCTATGTCTTTAAATGTGATTTCAGAGTTTTCAAACCTGCCATCTGCCATTTGAGAATCTATTATATTATTTATTAAATTGCTTATATTTTCTACTGATTTATTAGGAAGAGCTCGTGAAGATGCCTCTATAGCATCTGCCATCATTACTACAGCACATTCTTTGCTAACAGGGTCAGGACCTTTGTAGGTAAATACAGATTCGTCTATCTGACGTTCTGGATATTTGTTCTTAAAGGAATTATAAAAATATTTTACATTACTTTTACCATGATGCGTCCTGATGAAATCTACTATTACACTAGGTAATTTGTATTTTTGAGCTAACTCAACTCCTTTTTCTACATGCCCTATTATTATTCTCGCACTTTCGTCAAATTCTAGTTCATCATGAGGATTAACACCTCCTGATTGATTTTCTATAAAATAAAGAGGATCTGACATTTTACCTATATCATGATATAAAGCTCCAGTCCTGGCTAAAAGAGGATTTCCACCTATTGAATATATAGCTTCTTCAGCCATGTTCGAAACCATCATACAGTGTTGAAATGTACCCGGAGCTTTTTTGGTTAAGCTACGAAGTAAGGGATGATTAGGATTTGATAATTCCATAAGGGTTATATCCGAGGTGTAACCAAATAGTTTTTCTACAATATAGACAATAGGATAAGATAGGGTTAGCAATACACAATTAAGCAATAAAGATAATATTGTGTTTAAATTGGACATACCTAAGGATCCATTTTGAATCAAAATAAAGGATATATAAATAGCACAATAAGATATAAATATAAAAAATACTGAGTATATCAGTTGACTTCTACGCTGTAATTGGGTAAGACTAAAGATAGCTACACTACCTGTTAATATTTGCATTGTAGCAAATAAATAACTATTGGCTGCAAAGGTTGACATTATGAGCGAGGCTACTAGTAATAAATACATGGCAGCTCTACTATTTATGAGTATTCTTACTAGAATAACAAATAATAGTACTGGGAATATGTATAAATTAGCATTTAAGTAATAACCTACTGCACATAGTAATATCATTAATAGGAACATTAACATTAGAAATATAAATGTTTTTACATCTCTTCTGTAATATAATAATTTTTTATGAGAGTCATATATGTAGAGAGAAAATACTATTAAACCAACCATTATAAATAGTATATACCCCATAATGGTTTCTATTCTTTCATTTCCTGTTCCTACTCTATTTTTAAATTCTCTTTTTAAGGAATTTAGAACCTTTATTTTATCCGAGGTTATAAGTTCTCTTTTACTTATGACAACTTCTCCTTTGCTTATCATTCCTTCTGTTAAACTTAGTGAGGATATATTATCTTCTAATACGTTTTCCGTCTTCTGCTTATCGTATAAGAGATTTACTTTTATAAAGTCTATTATGTCCAAAGTAGAAATTGTTTCTCTTTTAAGAAAGATGGGACTATGAGATGCCTTACTTATAAAATATTCATAAGCTTTCTTTTGTGTAAAAATATCTGTAACGAGTATGTCATTACTTACATTGTTGATAACTAATTTAATTTTAGTAATATCTTTAGTATTAACATCCATAGGTAAGCGTATAACTCCCTTTTGGTATATATCTCTCAGTATATTTAAAAGACTATCTTTTTGAGACTTCGATATGTCTTGTATAGCTAAAAGACTGTTTTTGAATTTAGTTGTTTGCTCTTGGGATATCTTTGTATCTAATTTAAAAAATAATAAATGATTTTTTAAAATTTCAGTTTTTTCTTGATTTAATGTTTCAGAAGTCTTGTAAATAGGGAAATCGAAAGGAGCATTAAGAGTTTCATAACGCCATGGCATTCCTTTTTGATAATCATATTGGAAGTTACCTTTCCTCGGCATAAGCCAAACGATTACAGCACAGACTATACAAACAATAGCTATACGTATAGCTATTTCTATTCTGATTTTTAGTAATGTTTTCGAATTATCTGCCATTTCTATTTAAATAATTAATCTATACAAATATAAGATATATCTACCGCTACATAAGCATAATTTACGAATAAAATAAATAATTTGTATATTTTCACCCTATTCGAACCGTGAAGTTACTAAATATTAGTAAAAAAGCCCTCTTTTTGAGGACTTTTTTTTAACTATTTTGTATTAATTAATATTCAATCACAATTAACTACATAATAAATATTATTAATCATATAATTATTTAATAATATTTATTATTAGTAAATACTAATTTTATTAATCAGCAATTGCTTATTGAACGCCATTTACTTCTATTTCTCTTGAAGCTTTTCTAAGCATTCCTTGTAGTACTCTACCTGGACCTACTTCTGTGAAAGACTCACAATCATCAGACATCATATTTTGCATAATATTGCTCCATTTTACAGGTGATGTAAGTTGTGAAATCAAATTCTCTTTAATTTCGTGAGGATCAGTGTGAGGTCTAGCATCAACATTCTGATAAATAGGACATTGAGGTTTAGAAAATTCTATATCATTTATAGCTTTAGCAAGACTCTGACGTGCAGATTCCATTAAAGGAGAGTGAAAAGCTCCTCCTACTTTTAAAGGAATTACTCTTTTCGCATTAGCTTCTTTTAATTTGTTACAAGCTAGTTCTATACCTTCCATTGAACCAGAAATAACTACTTGACCTGGACAGTTATAATTAGCAGGGGCTACAACCTCATCAATCTCATCGCAAATTTCTTTTACTTTTTCATCGGATAAACCTATAACAGCAGCCATAGTAGATGGATTTTCTTCACAAGCTTTTTGCATAGCTAATGCTCTAGCATAAACCAAACGTAAAGCATCTTCAAATCCCAATGCCTTAGATGCAACTAGGGCTGAAAATTCTCCTAATGAATGACCAGCAACCATATCAGGTGTATCTTCAAGACTATCCGCCAATATTACAGAATGAAGAAATACAGCAGGTTGTGTTACCTTAGTTTGTTTTAGTTCATCATCAGTTCCTTCAAACATTATATTTGTAATGTCAAAACCTAGTATATTGTTAGCTTTATCAAATAACTCCTTTGCTCTAGGAGAATTCTCATATAAATCTCTACCCATTCCAACGAATTGAGAACCTTGGCCTGGAAATACAAATGCTTTTTTCATTTATTTATTTTTTAGTTTATAAATTTTTCCTTTAACATAATTCAGTAAGAACTTTTTATCAATAATCATTTAATGAAGCTGAACTAAATTAGTGTAAATCATTACTAATTAATCTAATAAATTCATTACGTGTAGCTAATCTTTCAAAGGCTCCGCTAAAATCAGATGTAGTTGTTACTGAGTTTTGCTTTTGAACTCCTCTCATAGCCATGCACATATGCCTTGCTTCAATCACAACAGCAACTCCCAAGGGATGCAAAGCTTCCTCTATACATTCCTTTATCTGAAAAGTTAGCCTCTCTTGAACTTGCAGTCGTCTCGAATATACTTCTACAATTCGGGCAATTTTACTTAAACCTGTTATATAACCATTGGGAATATAAGCAACATGAGCCTTCCCAAAAAATGGTAACATATGATGTTCACATAAAGAATATAATTCAATATCTTTCACTATTACCATTTGACTATAATCTTCTTTAAAAAGTGCAGATTTCAGTATATCTTTTGGGTCTTGTGTGTATCCTTGTGTTAAAAATTGCATTGCTTTAGCCACCCTTTCTGGAGTTTTAAGTAATCCTTCTCTTTTAGAATCTTCTCCAAGTAATTTTAGAATTTCTTTATAATGGTAGCTAAGTTCATCCATCTTAGATTTATTGAATACATCTTCTCTATGATAGTTTTCCTCTACAAAATCCATATTTTTATACTTTTTGACTAAAACAATTAATTAATGATGAAATTTATTCATATTAATTTTATCCAAGATACACAAATCAATCCTTATTATAATGAAATTTTTAAGATATCACTTGTTTAAGTCTATTATTAATTTATTTCTTTTTATTATATTAGGTTGCAAAGTAAATATAAAAATAACATATAAACAATAACTTAAAGTTAAATCACGTCAAATTATTAATTTTTTAAGCATCTTTGCAAAAAAAATAGAGCAAAATTTGGAAATAAGGACAATAAGCCATATCTTTGCATCGCTTTTAAGAAAAACGGACTCGTAGCTCAATTGGATAGAGTACCTGGTTACGGCCCAGGCGGTTGAAGGTTCGACTCCTTTCGAGTTCACAAAGGGATGATTATTTCATCCCTTTTTTTTATTCTACTGCCTTAAAAATCACTGCTAATAAAATATTTAAAGATGTTTCTAAATGGGAAATCTCTATATGAAAATTGGAATAACTATTGTTATTCCAATCGAAAAATAGAGCCACTTGGGGGACTTGAACCCCCGACCTACGCATTACGAATGCGACGCTCTACCAACTGAGCCAAAGTGGCAATTCAGTGCAAAGGTATAATTAATTTTTAAAAAATAAAGAATTATCTAAATTATGAATTCGCAAATTATTCAAATAATGAATTCACAAAATCTTCCCTATCGAAAATTTGTAAATCATCCATCTGCTCACCTATTCCTATGTATTTTACAGGTATTTTAAATTGATCAGAAATCCCTATAACTACTCCACCCTTGGCTGTTCCATCTAATTTAGTTATGGCTAAGGATGTTACTTCAGTTGCAAGGGTAAATTGTTTGGCTTGTTCATAAGCATTTTGTCCTGTTGACCCATCTAATACTAAAAGCACCTCGTCTGGAGCATTTGGCAATACCTTTTTCATAACGTTTTTGATTTTTGTCAACTCGTTCATTAAGTTAATCTTATTATGAAGACGACCTGCAGTGTCTATTAGGACAACATCAGCATTCATAGCCTTAGCTTTACTAAGTGTATCAAATGCTACTGAAGCAGGGTCTGAACCCATTCCTTGCTTTACAATTGGTACACCTACTCGCTCTGACCATATTACTAATTGTTCTACAGCAGCTGCTCGAAAGGTATCTGCAGCACCTAAGATTACTGATTTACCTGCTTTTTTAAATTTATGAGCTAGTTTCCCAATGGTGGTGGTTTTACCTACACCATTTACTCCAACCACCATTATTACATAGGGGTCGTGTTTTTCAATATTTTGAGTTTCTTCTAAAGAGTTAGCATCATTTTCTTCTAAAAGTGCAACAATTTCTTGCTTTAATACTGCATTTAATTCACTAGTACCAAGATATTTGTCCTTTTGAACACGATCTTCAATACGTTTAATGATTCTTATTGTGGTATCTACGCCTACATCCGACGATATCAATACTTCTTCTAAATCATCAAGTACATCTTCATCAACTTTAGACTTTCCGGCTACTATCCTAGTAAGTTTTTTAAAAACACTTTCTTTTGTCTTTTTTAAACCTTTATCTAAATGTTCCTTGATCTCTTTGTTTTCTTCACTCCCTTTGTTTTCTTTTTTACCAAATAATCCCCATAATGCCATAATCAGTCACTTGTTAAATTAATCTACTAAACAGAACCTAAAATTCTAGAGTGTAAAGTTAGTGAATTTTAGATTAATAATCATATTTTTTATACTTAATTTTGCATTTCTCCATATAAGCACGGCAAGATAAATATTTTTTTATAATTTTGCACCTTACAATGTGTAATAAATAATTATATACTGAATTTTATTAAATATTAATTTTAAAATATGGAAGTATGATACAAGGACATGGTGATGATGCATACCAATATAAAAATACAATCAAATATAATTTCAGTTCTAATATATATCACAATATTGATTTATCTAGTTTAAAGACAAATTTGTTTAGTAGAATTAATTGTATTAATTCCTACCCTGAACCCAAGGCAACTAAACTCGAGGGTGTTATTGCTCAAAAATATGATATTAAAACAGAAAATGTACTTGTTACAAATGGAGCCATAGAGGCTATTTATCTGATTTCCCAAGCTTATAGGAATGCAACTTCATTCATACCAACAACGACATTTAGCGAGTATAAAGATGCTGCTCTAATAAATGAACACAAAGTTATTTATTTCTCTAAGCTAATAGATCTGGAAGATAATTATTTAAACAATAATACTCTATTACCTAAGGAAGATAATAAGATATTATGGTTGTGCAATCCCAATAATCCCGATGGGAAGTATTATGAACTTAAAGAACTTCATACTCTTATTGAAAAGCATAAAGATGTTATCTTTGTTATAGACCAATCTTATGAATTCTTTTTAAATAAGAGAGCTTTTAGTCATCTACAGGGATGTAATTATCCCAATGTCATTATTCTCCATTCTATGACCAAGAAATTCTCTATTCCTGGCTTAAGATTAGGATATCTAACTGCAAATGAAATTTTGGTAGAAAAAATTACTAGGTACAAAATTCCTTGGTCTGTAAATGCCCTGGCAATAGAGGCTGGAATTTTTGTACTAAACAACTACTGCTCTAATGGTAATGTAGAGGAATTGCTGAGAGAAAGAGAATGGCTTACTAAAAAAATTGACGAAATAGAATTATTTGAGACTCAGACAACTGATACTCATTACTTTTTGGTTCATATCAAAGACAATGTAAAAGGATTAAATTCTAAAAGAATAAAGGATGTATTAGCCCAGACTTATGGTATTCTGATAAGGGATGCTTCAAATTTTGGAGGTTTGGATGAGTATTATTTTAGAATTGCTACTCAAAATCATAAACAAAATTTAGCTTTGATTGAAGCTTTAAAAGAAATTAACAAAGAATATTTAACTAGTATATAAAATGGAAATAATCATTGCATGGCTACTTGACAGAGTGTTGGGAGATCCTAGTAAATTACCTCATCCTATAGTTTTGTTTGGTAAAACAATAGCTTATTGTGATAAAAGATTTAATAAGGGGAAGGATAAAATAGTAAAAGGTGCTGTTGTTGCTATTTCTTTGATTGTACTAACTTTTGTTATAAGCTCCCTAATAATTACTTATTCTTATAGTACGAGTCCCTTTTTAGGAAATGTTATTTCAATAATTTTAATATTTTTTTCTCTCTCTGGTAAGACTCTTGCAAAGGAAGTTAAGTTGGTATTTGATAAATTAAAAATATCTACAGAGGAAGGAAGAAAGCAAATAGCTAGAATTGTGGGACGTGATACTTCAAATTTATCCCCTAAAGAGATTAAGACCGCAGCTCTCGAAACTCTAGCTGAAAATCTTAGCGATGGGGTTATAGCTCCAATGTTTTGGTATTTAATTCTGGGAGTCCCCGGCATGCTAGCTTATAAAATGGTTAATACTTTGGATTCTATGATAGCTTATAAAACGCCAAAGTATATAGATTTTGGAAGATATGCAGCTAAGATAGATGATTATGCAAATTATATTCCTGCTAGATTAACGACTATGATTATGATTATGGTTGCACCTAAATACATTAATAGGAATGGGGTAAAAGTAAAAACAAGAGATAGAAAAAAACTATATGACTTTGTTCAAGAATATGGTTCTCAACACACTAGTCCCAACTCTGGATATCCAGAGTCAGCATTGGCTGGAATTCTGGATTGCCAGTTTGGAGGAAGTCATAATTATTTTGGTAAAGTTTTTTACAAGCCTCATATTGGTAAAAATCCAAGAGAAATAGATTATGATGACATGATAACTTCTCTTGAGGAATGTCTAAACACTGAAATTTTTATGGTAGCTGTGGTAGCAATTATGAAATTATCATTCAATATTGTACGTTATCTTTAGATATAAATATTGTGCGTTCTATTTAGTAATAAATTTAGAAGACTATATTTCTATAATACTATTTTCTTAATGGAACCATAAGGGGCTAAGGATGAAAAAGCTGTTTTAGGTTCTATATGGTCGACGTATACATTCACACAAGCTAGTACTCCACCGTGAGTAAATACAACTATCCTATTAACGCTATTATCATCTGAATAATTGGATTTTATTTCATCTAGGAAGCTAGAGACTCTCTTGTATTGGTCATCAAAGGATTCTCCATTTGTAGTGCGTACATTTATAAAATCATCATACCATCTTTCTATATTAGGGTCTGATATTTCACTAAATTTTTGCATTTCCCAATCCCCAAAATTTAGTTCCTTTATTCTATCATCTCTGTGAGAATGAGGAAAACCACAATAAGTAGCTAATTTAACGCATCTGGTCAAAGGACTCATATAAGCTTTATCGAAAGGCATGAATGAGGAAAGGTTCTGTTTTACGACTTCGGCTTCTTGTACAAAAGAATCATTAACTGGTACATCTGTATGTCCATAACAACGACCTTTTTCAACGTTTACAGATGTATGTCTAACTAAATATAATTCTACCATATTTACTTGATTTATATATTTTTATTAATGTATTGCAAATATAGCTAAAATAGAAATATAAAATGCTATTTCACAAAGCAAAAATAGGGCTCCACAACAATCTCCTGTGTAACCTGAAATTCTACGTTTCATCATATTGATTAAAAAGAAGAATAGTAAAACTGGTAATATTATTGCAAAATAATATTCGAAAGGAAGTAATAATAATACAGGTAGTATTCCCATTAAAATAATAAGTATAAAGTTGATGGGTTTCATCTTATTATAAATATTTTTGGCCTTACTATCTTCTTCTTTTCTAGCATAGGGTAATAGATTTATTATATTTGAAGCTAATGCTTTTGCAAATATATCACCTACAACTACTGTAACTATACATAAATTCAAAGGTAGGGATGTTAGTATGGAATAAGATAGTATATAATATAGTATAAGAGCTAATACTCCATAGGTACCTATGTGCGAGTCTTTCATTATGGAAAGTGTCCTTTCCTTAGTAATTCCTCCTCCAAATCCATCGAAAAAATCTGCTAGTCCATCTTCATGAAGTGCTCCAGTTATAAGAATTCTAGAAATTAGTGCCAATATAACAGCTATTCTTAAAGGGAATATTTGCCCTGCAAAATAAAGTATAGTAGCCATAGTACCTCCTGTCAAGATTCCAACAAGAGGCCAATAAAATACTACATTTTTAAAGTATTCTTTGGGAACTTCTTTTATTTTCCAAAATGGTAATCGAGTAAAAAATATAAATACTGCTAATAATTGCATTGTTCTTGTTTTTTTTTAGTTCTATATTTAGTGCATTATACCTTCAAGAAAAGGTTTTATTCCTGATAAGAAAAATTCTACTGCTATCATCATCACTATCATTCCCATTAGTCTTAGGAAGATATTTATTCCTGATTTTCCAATATATTTAACAATCTTTGACGCGAAAATAAAGATAAAATAACTTAATATCATAACTAATAGCATCCCTACTACAAAAATAATTTTGTGAGACAATGTCGTGGCATCTTGCATCAGAACTATAGCATTAGTTATGGAACCTGGTCCACAAAGCATGGGTATGGCAAGTGGAGTTATTGCTACATTATTAACAGCATCTGCTATTTCCTCTTTTGTACCCTTTATAGGGGATAGTCTGGCATTCAACATATCAAATCCCATTACAAAAAATATTGCTCCTCCTACTATTTTAAGACTATCTACGGAGATATTAAATAGTTTGAATAGGAATTGTCCCGAGAAGGCAAACATTAGTATAAGTATAGTGCCTAACAATATTGACTTTCTAGCTACTTTTATTTTTTGTTTATTTGAAAGTTCAGAAGTTACTCCCAAAAATACAGGCATTACACCTATGGGATTTATTAAGGTAAAAAAAGAGGTTACAACCAATAGGGTGTAAGATAGTAGATCATTATTCATTTTTTTATATTTTTTGCCAAAAGTAATAAATTTATTATAAATAAAACAACTCATTATGTTTTCAATAGAATTTTTATTAATTTTGTGTGTTTTAAGTTTTAAAAAAAGAATTAAATATTAATCTAGATTTTTTCCTAAAAGATTATATATTTGTTTTGTGATTCTATACAATAAATATGAAAAATTTTATTAAAGCTATTTTTTTTATTGTTGTACTATTATTTTTAAAGAGTAGTAGTATGTATTCTATGCCTTTAGAATCCAACACTCCTCTCTTCGATAATCAAGGCAAACACAAAATTTTAATTATTTGTTCTTACAATCCAGCAACTCGAAGAGTTACAGATTTTTTAAATGATTTTCAAAATTTAATGCTCCATAACGACATTAATTGTATTTTGAATGTTGAAAGTATGGATTGTAGAAGTATTAATAGATTGAATTATTGGAAATTTAAAATAAAAAAGATTATAAAAGAATATGAATCCCAAGATATAAAGGCTATAATTCTTATTGGTCAAGAAGCATGGGCTTCCTATCTCTCTTTAGATAAGAAATATAAAACTATTCCTTGCTTTGTATCAAATGCTAGTACTTTTGGGATTCGCTTAGACACTAGGTCTGAAGTTATTTCCAACAAAGTACTCAAAAGTGTAGACTACAAAAAAATAGCTGAGGAAGAAAATAATATAGGAGGATTATTGAACTTCTATGATTTTCACAAAAACATTCAGCTTATAAAGAATTTATATCCTGAAATCCAGAATATTGCCTTTCTATCAGACAATACTTATGGAGGGCTTTCTTTACAAGCAGCTGTAAATGATGTATTTAATAAAGATATAAGGCTCAAATCTCTTAATCTTATATTAATAGATGCTCGAGAAAGTCTAGAAAGGGTAAAGAATACTATTACAAATTTACCTAAAAATACAGCTATGCTTATAGGAACTTGGAGATTGAGCAAGAATAATCAATTTTTATTGCCCAATACTCTAGTACGTCTGTTTGACGAAAGAGGTAATATCCCCATATTTACTATCAGTGGATCAGGGTTAAATTCGATAGCCTTAGGAGGATATATACCTAAGTATTCAAATGGCGTAGAATATATTGTAAATCAGCTAAAGACTTTATCTGAAAATCAAAAATTATCTTTGGAGATTTCTCCTTGTCAATATATTTTTAATGCTCAGAATGTTAAAAAGTTTAATGTAAGCTCTTACAAATTACCTAAAAATACAGAATTTGTAAATACTATTGAGAGTCAGTTATCTTCCTATAAAGGATATCTCAAAATAGGTATTGTTATCATTGTTATAATTATATTATTTTTGTTTGTCACCATTTATCTTTATTTTAAAAGTAAAAAATTAGAGAAAAATTTATTGGAAAATGCTAAACAATTAACGATAGAAAAAGATAAAGCTTTGAAATCAGATAGATTGAAATCTACATTCTTAGCTAATATGAGTCATGAAATACGAACTCCTCTAAATGCTATAATAGGATTTTCATCATTGCTCATTGAGGAAGAAGATGAAGATAAGGATGAATTTGATAAAACTCTAAAAAAGGAATATATTAATATCATAGAAAGTAATTCCGATTTATTGTTGAATATTATTAATGATATATTGGATATTTCGAGTTTAGAATCGGGAAATGTTAATTTTAAATTTGGCTCCTATAATTTATTTGATGTATGTTCTAATGCTTTTGTGTCTATTCAACATAATACTGATAGTAATATCAAGTTTATTTTCCCAAAACAGAGAGATACTACTGAAATATATACAGACCATAAAAGGCTTACTCAGATTTTAGTAAATTTATTAAGCAATGCCATTAAATTTACTAAAGAAGGAAGTATTACTTTAGATTATAAAATAGATAAAGATCAGAATTTAGTATTTTTTTCGGTGACAGATACAGGCTCTGGTATTCCATTGGAAAGACAAAAATCTATATTTAATCGTTTTGAAAAGTTAAATGATTTTATACAAGGTACCGGCTTAGGTTTGTCTATATGCAAACAGATTGTTACAAAATTCGGAGGAGATATAAGTGTGGATGAGGACTATAAAGATGGGGCTAGATTTATTTTTACTCATTCTCTATCGTTAAATAAAGAATGAGTATAATAAATATTAAGGCATCCAATTAATTTCAGCTACTCCCATATCGTGAGCTACTTTTCTGGACAAAACAAATAAATAATCTGAAAGACGGTTTACATATTTGATTACAAGCTCATCTACTGCTGCTGTTTCGGATAAACTAAGAATTCTTCTTTCTGCCCTACGACAAACAGTCCTAGCTATATGGCAAAATGACAAAGGTTCATTTCCTCCAGGTAAAACAAAATGTTTAAGAGGTGGAAGCTCTAAGTCCATTCTATCTATTGACTTTTCTAGAAATTCTACATCTTCTGCTGTTATCCCCAATTTTACTTCCTGAATTTTTTCGGGGTCAGTTGCCAAATTACCTCCTAAATTAAACAATATATTTTGAATTTTTATTAATTCTGCTTTTGACTCGTTTGCAATGGGGAAGGATCTTATCATACCTATGTAGCTGTTTAATTCGTCTATAGTACCATAGGACTCTAAACGCAAACTACTCTTGAGAACTCTAGTTCCTCCTATTAAAGAGGTTGTTCCCTTATCTCCTGTTTTTGTATATACTTTCATACGCTTAATTTTATTGATTTATTGAATATTTATACTCAATATTGAATTTATTCTGTCGTGAACTTATATTTAAAGATATAATATTAGGACTCTATGTACAAATATAGTAAAAATATCTTTATCATTAAGGTTATTCTAGGCATTTGCCTAAGGAATTGCTACTCATTAGTGAGTATATATACATATATTTAAGAGTAATTAAATAAAAATAAGATATTTTATTAGGATTAATGAACCATAGTTCATAATTTTGTAAAAATTAAAATTTATGATAGGTCGTCCAATTAAAACAAGAAAGGTAGCGGGAACTCCTAAAGTTGCTGGATTTAATCCTTATGGACAAAGTCAGGGAGAGGTTTTCAAAGAAACTATATTCTTACTTTATGAAGAATATGAAGCTCTTAGGCTTTGTGACTACGAGGATTATAATCAAACTAAGGCTGCTGAGGCTATGAAGGTTTCTCGACCTACTTTTACTCGTATTTATATGCGTGCTCGACACAAAATTGCTAAAGCATTTGTGGAAGGACATAGTATTCACATAGAGGGAGGAAAAGTTAGCTATGATAATGCATGGTATAAATGCAATGAATGTAGTTCTATTTTCAATAATCCAGACTCCCTAAATGAATCTATAAGATGTCCTTTATGTAATAGTTTAAATATTGATCAATGCAGAAATGAAGGAGGAACAATAAAATAAAAATTTAAGATATGAAAATAGCAATTTCAAGCCAAAGTAATAGTATTGAGAGTAATGTAGATCCAAGATTTGGAAGATGTCCTTTTTTTGCAATTTACGATACAGAATCTAGTAATTTGGAATTTTTAGTAAATCCAGGTAAAGCTGCAGAAGGTGGTGCTGGTCCTGTTGCTACATCTTTTGTAGCTAATCAAAAGGCCGAAAAAGTTTTTTCAGGAGCTTTTGGTGCTAAAATCAAATCATTATTTGATGAATTAAAAATTCAAATGATTGTCGTTCCTACAGAAACTACAATCAAAGATATAATAGAAAAATTAAAGAAATAAAGATATGAATAAAAAAATCGCAATTCCATTGACTCAAGGAGTATTAAGTTTACATTTTGGTCACTGCGAAGTTTTTTACTTTGCTAATATTGAGAATGGTGTTATTAAAAATGAAGAGATTGTAACACCACCTACTCATGAACCAGGATTATATCCTCGTTGGATAAAGGAACAAGGAGCTGACCTCGTTATAACTGGGGGTATTGGACAAAAAGCTAGAAATTTATTTGCAGAAAATAAAGTAGAATTGTTTATTGGCTCTCAAAAGTTACTTCCCAAAGATATTGTACAAGAATATATCGCAGGAACTCTTACTGAAGGAAGTAATAGCTGCGATCATTAAGAAATTTATTGATTTGTAATAGTTTAATCTATTTATGTGAGAAGCCGTATTAAAATTAATTTTAATACGGCTTCGTTTTTTATGCCTAGAATCTAGTTATCTCTTATTTTTTGTTTAAACCTCTTTGTCTTAGGGCTTCAAAAATAATGACAGATGTAGCTACAGATACATTTAAAGACTCTATTTTACCCATTTGAGGAATCTTAATCATTTCTGTACTTAGATTTAATAGTCCAGAGTCAACACCATTTTCCTCTGACCCCATTATTATTGCTGTAGGACCACTATAGTCAACATCAGTATAGTATTTATCTGTTTTTTCATTAGCTGCATATACTGTGTAGTTTCTATCAAATCTCAAAGTTCTAATAAGGCGTTTGAGATTTAAAATTCTACATACTGGAATATGATACATAGCACCTGCAGAAGTCTTTATAGAATCCATAGATATTTTGGCTGAATGCTTGTTGGGTATAATAACAGCATCCACTCCAGCACATTCGGCTGATCTTACTATTGCTCCAAAATTATGTACATCTGTTACTCTATCCAATATTAAGATTAAAGGCACTTTGTCCTTTGGAATAACAGTGTCTAATACTTCATCTAAATCTTGATAAGGTATGGGAGAGATTTCAGCTAATACACCTTGATGATTTCTATCTGCAAAAGGTCTAAAATATTCTGGTGGAACAAATTGATAAGAAATTCTCTTCTCCCTTATTAAATCAAAAAGTTCGGAAAATAGTTCACCTCTTGAACCTTGTCTTATTAGGACTTTTTCCACATCTTTTTCGTCTTTAATAGCTTCCATGATTGCACGGAGTCCAAAGACACATTCTTGTTTATACTTTGCTGCCATAAATTTATTGTTTATTTTGTAATTTTTCTAAGTCAGAATGAGCTTCTTCCCATTCATTCATGTTTCTGTTCAATTCTGATTTTGCTTCATCATATTGTACTAAAAGCTCATCATCTAATTTGCCTAAAGCTAATTTTTTCTCAATAGTTGCTATTAATTCTTCTAATGAGGAAATTTTATCTTCGCATTTATTTATCTTTTTTTCAATCTTTTTTATTTCTCTGTTCAATTTCTTACTATCCTCAAAAGATAGTTTATTTTCAGAAATTGTTTCATTAGAGTCTGAATCCAAAGTTTTAGAAGTCTTATGCATTGTTTCATATTCTCTAAAACATTCTATTTTCTTAGCCTGCATAAAGACATCTATACCTCCTAAATGCTCCTTAATTCCATGATTTGTAAATTCGAAAACTTTGGAAGCTAACCCCTTTAAGAAGTCTCTATCGTGAGATATTATAATGATAGTTCCTTCAAAGTTGTTTAGAGCTGATTTTAGTACATCCTTTGTCCTTATATCTAAATGGTTAGTAGGCTCATCTAGTAATAATAAGTTATAGGGTTCCAAAAGTAATCTCACCATTGCTAAACGAGTACGTTCTCCCCCAGAAAGCACTTTAACTTTCTTATCTACATCCTCTCCAGAGAAAAGAAAAGCTCCTAATATGTCTCTTATTTTTTTTCTGATTTCACCAACGGCTACAGCATCTACTGTTTCGAGTATAGACATTTCGGGATCCAATAGGTCAGCTTGATTTTGTGCAAAATATCCAATGTTTACATTATGACCTATTTTTAATTCCCCATCAAAAGGAATTTCATTCATTATCATTTTTGCTAAGGTAGATTTACCTTCTCCATTTTTACCCACAAAGGCTATTTTTTCACCTCTTGTAATTGTTAGGTTTACGTCTTTAAGTATCATATTATCTCCATAATATTTACTTAAATCTCTTCCTACAACGACCATATCACCAGATCTTACTGCGGGCTGGAAATTTACTGAAATGTGAGAATTATCAATGTCATCAACTACTATTCTGTCAATTTTTTCTAGCTGTTTTATTCTAGATTGAACTTGTACAGATTTGGTTGCCTTGTATCTGAATCTCTCAATAAAATCTTCTGTATCCTTAATCATCTTTTGCTGATTCTCATAGGCTCTTTGCTGCTGTTCTCTCCTCTCTTTTCTCAATTCTAAATACTGAGTATAGGGAACTTTATAGTCGTAAACTTTACCCATAGATATTTCTACGGTACGTTTAGTTATATTATCCAAAAATGCCCTATCATGAGATACTAATACAACTGCTCCTGAATAGGATTGTAAAAATGATTCTAACCATGATATAGATTCTATATCCAAATGATTAGTAGGCTCATCCAATAAAAATACATCTGGCTTACTTAATAATATTTTGGCAAGTTCTATACGCATTCTCCAACCTCCACTAAATTCCTCACAATTCCTATTGAAATCTGATTCAACAAATCCCAATCCTTTAAGAATTAGTTCAACTTCTCCATCCATACTATCTATACCACTTATATTTAGTATGTTATTTATTTCGTCCATCCTATTTATTATTTTAAAATAAGAATCTGACTCATAATCTTCTCTTAGGGATAACTCTTTTACTAATTTATCTAACTCAGCTTGAAGTTCAATAAAATGGCTAAAGGCTTTTTTGGCTTCATCTTTTACTGTAAATCCGTTAGTATAAACTTTAGTCTGAGGTAAATATCCAATCTTTACGTCTGAGGACATTGTAACACTACCTTCACTTGGATTTTGTTCACCAGCTATAATTTTTAACATAGTTGACTTTCCTGCACCATTATGACCTGTCAATCCTATCCTATCTTTTTTGTTTATTAAAAAAGAAACTTTATCCAATAAATAAAACCCCCCAAATAATACACTTACTCCATTTACCGAAATCATACTTTAAATTATTTTACTTTAAAACCAGCGCAAAGTTACATATATTAAGTGCATATATAAAATAAATTCTATAAAAAATAAGTTTTTTAAAATTATTACAATTTTCTAAATATCAACAATTTAAATAAAAAAATATAATATAACATTAAAATAAGGGATAAAAAATTTGTAGATATTATTAAAATATCTACCTTTGCAGTATCAAAATAACGCCCAGGTGGCGGAATTGGTAGACGCGCTGGATTCAAAATCCAGTGGTAGCAATATCGTGTGGGTTCGATTCCCACCCTGGGTACGAAAGCCTCCTGTAATTTCATGTTATTGGAGGCTTTTAACTTTACTTAAATGTTCTCTAGAGAATTATCTCATATATAAATAATATAGCATGGATTTTATCGATGAACTTAATGAAGCACAACAAAAAGCCGTTGTTAATACTGAAGGTCCTGCATTAGTGATAGCAGGTGCAGGCTCCGGCAAAACTCGTGTCTTAACTTATAGGATTGCACAGCTGTTAAAGCAAAGTGTAGCTCCTTATAAAATACTTGCTCTGACTTTTACGAATAAGGCATCTAGAGAAATGCGTTCTCGAATTAGTTCCTTGATTGGAAGCGAGATGTCAGCTAATATATGGATGGGAACTTTTCATTCTATTTTCTCAAAAATATTAAGATTCGAGGCAGAAAAGTTAGGATATTCTTCTAATTTCACAATATTTGATACTCAAGATTCTAAAAATCTTATAAGGTCTATTATTAAGGAATTGAAATTAGATAATAAGGTATATAAACCTAATGTTATTTTCGGACGCATATCTATGGCTAAAAATAATCTTATAACTGCCGAAAAATATATGCAAACAGGATCTATTATTTCGGAAGATACAGCCAGAAGATTACCTCGTATTTGCGATATATACAATATTTATCAAAAGAGATGTAAACAGAATGACGCCATGGATTTTGATGATTTGTTATTAAAAACGAATATCTTATTTAAGGATTTCCCAGATACACTTAAAAAATATCAAGAAAAATTTAAATATATATTGGTAGATGAGTATCAAGATACTAATTATTCTCAATATTTAATTGTAAAGAAATTATCTGCTACTCATAGAAATATATGCGTTGTTGGAGATGATGCCCAAAGTATATATTCTTTTAGAGGTGCTAGAATAGAAAATATTCTAAATTTCAAATCGGATTATCCTGAAAGTAATATTTATAAATTAGAGAGAAATTATCGTTCTACAAAAACAATTGTTAAAGCTGCTAATTCTATTATTGGAAACAATAAGGACCAAATTCAAAAAGAAATATGGTCTGAGAATGAAGAGGGAGATAAAATAAAGATAATAAAATGTCTTTCAGATAAAGAAGAGGCTTATAAAGTGTCAAATACAATTTTCTCTTTAGTTCGCAATACCCAAAGCAAATTAAACGAGATTACTATTTTGTATAGGACAAACGCACAGTCTCGTGCTATGGAGGAGGCATTGAGGAAAAACGACATTCCATATGCTGTATATGGAGGAACTTCATTCTATCAAAGAAAAGAGATTAAAGATATATTAGCTTATTTTAGAGTAGCTATAAATCCTAATGATGGGGAAGCTATTAAAAGAATTATTAATTATCCCAAACGAGGTATAGGTGAGACTAGCGTTGGTAAGTTACAAGATTTGGCCAATATTAATGGTGTAAATATATGGGATATATTAAATAATGAGCAGAAGTTAGTTGAGTTTTTTAATTCGGGAACAGTAAAGAAATTGATTTCGTTTAGAGAGTTAATACAAAGTACTATAGATATATCACAAAAGCGTAATGCCTATGATTCGGCAAATGCAATTAGTATTAACTCAGGAATTCACCAAGAAATAACAGCCGATAGTACCCCAGAGGGAGTATCTAAGAAAGAAAATATACAGGAAATGCTAAATGCTGTACAGGCCTTTTCGCAAAATGCTTATAGAGAAGGTTCTAAAGATGATCTTTCTACTTTTATGGAAGGTGTAGCCTTACTTACAGATCAAGATAATGAGAAATCAGATGCCTTAGATAAAGTAACAATGATGACTATTCATGCTGCTAAAGGATTGGAATTTGACAATGTGTTTATCGTAGGTTTAGAAGAAGATTTATTTCCTTCAGCAATGTCTGTAAGTTCAAATGTGGCTATAGAGGAAGAGCGTAGATTGTTTTACGTAGCTCTGACTAGAGCTAAGAAACGCCTGTTTTTAAGTTTTGCATTAAGTAGATATAGAAATGGTCAAATTCTAAATACAAGACCTTCTAGATTTATTAAAGAAATAGATAAAAGTTACTTAGATATAAATATTTTTGAAACTCCACGTCGAGAGAATAGTTATAATACGACGAGAGCTATTCATAATTCAAACCCCTCATATAGTCGTGTTGGAGAGCGCCGCATAAAAAATTCTCATACAACAATCTCAAAACCTACAAAGAGTACAGATACTAAATTCTCAATACTTAACAAAGATAATATAATACCCATTAGTGCTGATGATGTGAGACCAGACATGATAGTCTATCATACAAGCTTTGGAACAGGCAAAATACTTGTTGTTGACGGGATTGGATCTCAGAAAAAAGCTAGGGTTGTATTTAAAGATGGAAAAATTAGAATTTTATTACTAAAATTTGCAAAACTATTTATAGAAAGAACAAAATAATATTGTAAAAGTTTATAACTTTGCATTATAAGAAAAAATATATGGAATATAATACACAGAAAAAGAAATTAATTCTTCCAGAGTATGGAAGAAATATCCAAAAAATGGTCGATCACCTTTCCGAAATAGAAGATAAAGAAGAAAGAGCTAAAACAGCACAGGTTGTAATAGATGTTATGGGTAATTTATATCCACACTTGAGAGATGTTCCAGATTTTAGACATAAACTATGGGACCACTTAGCTATTATGTCAAACTTCAGTTTGGATATAGAGACTCCTTATCCACTTCCATCTATAGATGATTTTTATGAGAAACCTGAAAAGCTACCTTATAAAAATAATAATATAAAATTTAGACATTTTGGAATTACTGTCGAAAAGTTAATAGCAAAACTAAGAGATATTACTGATAGTGATGAAAGAAGAGCTCTAATTGTGCTTATAGCTAATCATATGAAAAAGGCTTATATAACATGGAATAGAGATGGTGTTGAAGATGAACAAATTTTAAAGAATATTGAGGAAATATATGGTGAAAAAATAGATTTCCCAGAGGATCTTGAACTTTCTTCGTCTAAGGAACTTCTTCAGAATAAAAATTCTAAAAACAAAAATTCAAAAAACAAAAAGAACAACAGAACTTATCGTAAAAAACAATATTAATGAATGTGACTGTTATATTAGGAAGTAATATGGGAAACCGTATTTCGCTTATTAATAATGCAATAAAATTAATGTCTCAGAATGTTGGAGAATTAGTTTCTCAATCTTCCAACTACGAAACAGAACCTTGGGGATTCGAATCTTCCTCTATTTTTATTAACAGAATAGCTATCTTTAAATCTACACTTTCCCCCGAAGATTTTCTTCAACAATGTCTTTCAATTGAAAAACAACTAGGTAGAACTAGACACGAAAGCGAAACTTACGAATCCAGAACTATGGATATAGATATCCTTTTCTATGGGGATAAAATCATTCATACTAAGTCACTTATAGTACCACATCCCAGAATTTCCGAAAGGAGATTTGTACTTGAACCTTTACATGAATTACTACCCAATTATATTCATCCCGAATTTCATAAATCTATTTCAGAATTACTAACTAATTGTCCTGATAATTCCGCTGTTAAAATGTCCTAATAAAATACCCAATCTTACTTAGTAAAATTGGGTATTTGTCATAAAAAGTATAAATTTAAATAAGTACTACAATCTCTTTATATCTGCTCCTATTGCGTTTAGCTTTTGGTCTATATTTTCATAACCTCTATCAATTTGGTCTATATTATGTATGGTGCTTATTCCTGGAGCCGATAATGCTGCTATCATTAATGCTATTCCAGCACGTATATCTGGAGTAACAATTTTGGATGCTCTTAAAGGTGTTTCATGATTGTTTCCTATAACGGTAGCTCTATGAGGATCGCAAAGTATTACTTTTGCTCCCATATCAATTAATTTATCTACAAAAAACAAACGACTTTCAAACATTTTTTGATGAATGAGAACACTTCCTTTAGCTTGAGTAGCTACTACTAATAATACACTTATCAAGTCTGGTGTTAGTCCAGGCCAAGGGGCATCAGCTACGGTGAGTATTGATCCATCTATAAAATCTTCTATACTGTAGTGTTCCTGTCTAGGAATAAATAAATCATCTCCTAACTCCTCAACTTTAATTCCAAATTTTCTAAAGGCCGAAGGTATAATACCAAGCTCCTTTATATTGACATCTTTAATTGTGATTTCAGAACTAGTCATAGCAGCTAGTCCTATATAACTACCTACTTCTATCATATCTGGTAAACACTTGTGATTGCATCCTTGAAGCTTGTTAACTCCCTCTATATAAAGTAAATTTGATGCTATTCCTGATATTTTTGCCCCCATGGAGTTTAACATCTTACACAATTGCTGTATATAGGGTTCACAGGCCGCATTGTAAATAGTGGTAATTCCCTCTGCCATGACAGCTGCCATAATAATATTAGCAGTACCAGTTACAGATGCTTCGTCCAAGAGCATGTAACAACCCTTGAGTTTGTTTGCTGAAGCTCTAAAATATCCATCTTTTGCATTGTAATCAAAATTAGCTCCAAGTTTCTCAAATCCTATAAAATGAGTGTCTAAGCGCCTTCGTCCTATTTTATCTCCTCCTGGCTTAGGTATAATGCCAAAGCCTTTTCTAGCTAGTAGAGGACCTAATATCATTATAGAACCTCTTAGGCCCATGGCTTTATCACAGAAGTCTTCAGTCTCTAAATAAGACAAATCTATACAATCAGCCTGAAATGAATATTTCCCATGTTGAAGTCGCTTTACTTTGACCCCCATACCCTTCATTAAATCTATGAGTTTTATAACATCTAGTATTTCAGGTATATTAGCTATAACGACTTCTTCATCTGTAAGTAAGCTTGCACATATTACTTGAAGAGCCTCGTTTTTTGCTCCTTGGGGATGTAATTCTCCTTCTAATCTTTTTCCACCATTTATTACAAATTTCGTCATTTCAGATTATTTAAATATTAGTAATGTCATTCTAAAGTAGATAACAAGTGTCTTAAATCATTTCCAAATTTATAAAAAATAGTAAGAATTAAAAAGAATTTCTATATTTATATGTTTCTTTATGAAAAAAATCTTAAATTTGTCTGACGAGGTAAAAAAATTAAATAATTTGTAAAAATATCAACATTGCTTAAAAAAATATTATTATATCCCTTAAGTTCTATTTATGGATTTGTCACATATTGTAGGAATACATTCTACGATTTTGGCATACTAAAATCCCATTCATTTGATTTACCTATTATTTGTGTAGGCAATATCAATGTGGGAGGAACAGGAAAAACACCTCATACAGAAATGATTATTCAAGCCTTGTGTAAGGAATATAATGTAGCATGTTTAAGTAGAGGATATAAAAGAAAATCTAAAGGGTTTATTCTTTCAAATGAGAATTCTACAGCCTCAGAAATTGGAGATGAACCTTTGCAAATCAAAAAGAAATATCCTCAAATAATAGTGGCTTGTGATGAGAATAGGGTGAATGGTATAAAAAGACTACTAGAATTAGAAAATAAACCCGATTGTATTATTCTAGATGATGCTTTTCAACATAGGAGAATCAAAGCAGGTAAAAATATTATTATTACAGACTATAATAAACCTTTAAATGAAGATTATTTATTGCCCCTAGGAAGATTACGTGAAAGTAGTGAAGGCTTAAAAAGAGCTGATTACATTATTGTAAGTAAGTGTCCACCCTCTGTTTCTAAAATAGCTAGAAGAATATATATACATAATTTGAAATTAAAACCATATCAGAAATTATTTTTCACAACTATGGAATATTCTGATATCTATAATATAGAGGGAGATGTAGTAGATTTAGATATAGTTGATGAAGATTCTATTTTGTGTATAACTGGTATAGCAAGACCTCAACCCTATCTCACATATTTAAGTAGCATGACCCGAGATATAACACATATTAATTATGCGGATCATCATAATTTTAAAAAGAAGGATATTGAAAATATAATTAAAACCTTCTCAAAATTAGTAGGCAAACATAAATATATTTTTACAACAGAGAAAGATATTATGCGTCTAAGAGAGTGTGATATTCCTAGTGCTATTAGAGAAGCAATGTATTATATCCCTATTACTCCTAAGTTTATTTTTAATCAAAATAGTTTTATTAATGATATAAAGGAATATGTTAGAAAAAGCCAAAAATAGTGCTGCCTATATAAGAAAATTTATAGATGACACTTATAGTACATGTATTATATTAGGTTCTGGTTTAGGAGAATTAGTAAATAGTATGGAGTTACTACATTCCATACCTTATAAGGATATTCCTGATTTCCCTATTTCTACTACTGAGGGCCACAAGGGTCAGCTTGTATTAGGAAAATTTGCAGGTCGTAATATTATTGCCATGCAGGGTAGATTTCATTATTATGAAGGTTACGATATGCAACATGTAACTTACCCCATAGTAGTTATGAAATTATTGAATATTAAAGAGTTGTTCGTTTCAAATGCAGCTGGAGGGGTTAATAAAAGTTTTATGGTAGGAGATATTATGATAATTACAGATCATATTAACTTATTTCCTGAACATCCCCTAAGAGGTCGTAATATAGATGAATTGGGTCCTAGATTTCCATCCATGGCCGATGCTTATTCTAAAAGGATTATTAAAATTGCTAAAGATTGTGCACACAAATCTAATATTATAGTAAAGGAAGGTGTGTATGCTGGACTTCAAGGTCCATCTTATGAGACTCCTGCGGAATATAATATGCTTAGGATTATGGGAGCCGATGCAGTAGGAATGTCAACTGTTCCTGAAATAATCATGGCTAGGTATATGGATATTGAATGTTTTGGGGTATCCGTAATTACAAATAGCACAGCATCTAAAACACAAATTAAAACAGATCACAAAGAGGTGCAAGATGTAGGAAATAATATTGCACCTAAATTAACAATATTATTGAGAGAAATACTGTCTAATTTATAAAAAAAACTACAAAAAATTTGATTGTATTAAAGAAAGTTGTAACTTTGCACTCCGTAACAAAGAAAATATATAATAAATTTAGATAGAATGAAAAAGGACATACATCCAAAGGATTACAGATTAGTGGCATTTAAAGATATGTCTAATGGCGTAACTACATTAACTAGATCTACTGCTGCTACTAATGAGACTATTGAAATAGATGGTGTTGAATATCCACTAATTAAAATGGAAATTTCTAACTCATCTCATCCATTTTATACAGGTAAGGTTAAATTGGTTGATACGGCTGGTCGTGTTGATAAATTTATGAACCGTTATAAGGATCACATGGCAAAAAGAAAATAATATTTTTGTCTCATAAGTCAACTCGCAAGAGTTTAAAAAAATTTAAAGCTATCTAATCCAGATAGCTTTTTTTTTGTGGCACACAATTTGTCAATTTAAACAATGTCTATCTAAATATAGATATAATTGACAAAATGTCAGTTTAGTAATTAAACATAATAATAAACAGAAAGATACAAATGGGAAATATTAACATAGATAAAATATTGTTAGAGGACAACTCTGAGAGCAATTCGGATTTTGTAGCTGTTTCCATAGACGAGAAGGATATGTTGAATAGTAATGTTGACATCCCTGATATTCTGCCAATATTACCGTTACGAAACACTGTATTATTCCCTGGCGTAATATTACCTATTGGTGTGGGAAGAAGCAAGTCTTTTAAGATAATTAAAGATGCTTATAAGGAAGGCAAGACTATTGGAGTTATTACTCAGAAAAAATTTGATGTAGAAAATCCTACTCAAGAGGATTTATTTTCAGTAGGAACAGTTGCCACTATATTGCGAATTATTGAAATGCCTAACGGAGTAACTACGGCTATTGTTCAAGGAAATAAAAGATTTCAACTCGAAGATATATTATATGATGAACCTTATCACGTTGGTAAGATACATGTAATAGAAGATGAAAATAGTAGCAATAAGGAAGATAAAGAGATTATAGCTATTAATGATTCTCTTAAAGAAATTGCAGAACAAATAATGAAATATTCTACACAATTTCCTAAAGAGGCTAAATTAGCTCTTAAAAACATTGAGAGCATTCTATTCCTTGTAAACTTTATTTCCTCCAATATGGATATAGATTATAAAGTTAAACAAGATTTATTGGAAATAAATGACGTAAAAAAACGTGGTCTTAAATTACTTGAAATTTTAAGTAATCAAGTAAATATATTGAAGATAAAGAGTGATATTCAAAAGAAAGTCAAAAACGATATAGACAAACAACAAAAAGAATATCTACTTCATCAACAAATGAAGACTATACAAAATGAACTTGGCGACAATCCTGCTGATTCTGAAATAGAAGAAATTAAGTCAAAGGCTTCTAAAAAGGAATGGGATGATAATATCAAGGAGATTTTTGAGAAAGAATTAAAAAAATTACAACGCTTAAATCAAGCTGCTCCAGATTATTCTATTCAGACTAATTACTTGAATGAAATGTTAGATTTACCTTGGAATCACTATTCTAAGGATAATTTGGATCTAGTACATGCAGAAAAGGTTCTTAATAAGGATCATTATGGCCTGGAAAAAGTAAAAGAAAGGATATTGGAATACATAGCTGTGTTAAAGCTTAAAGCTAATATGAAATCGCCAATAATTTGTCTTTACGGCCCTCCGGGAGTTGGTAAAACATCTTTAGGTAAATCTATTGCTAAGGCCTTAAATCGTAAATATGTTAGAATGTCCATGGGAGGATTACATGACGAAGCTGAAATCAGAGGTCATAGAAAGACCTATATAGGAGCCATGACGGGTAGAATCCTTCAGAATATAAAAAAAGCCGGTACTTCCAATCCTGTATTTGTGTTAGATGAGATAGATAAGGTATCATCAGATTATAGAGGTGATCCTCAATCTGCACTTCTAGAAGTCTTAGATCCTGAACAGAATTCTACATTTCATGATAATTTCTTAGATATGGACTATGATTTATCTAAGGTTATGTTTGTAGCAACAGCTAATGACCTTAGTACTATAGCTCCTGCTCTTAGAGATAGGATGGAAATTATAGAATTAAATGGATATTTGATAGAGGAAAAAGTTCAAATAGCAAAGAAACATTTAATTACTAAGGAATTAGAGAATAATGGTATTAAGAGTAATAATATCACCATCCCTGATGATACTATAGAATATATCATTGAAAAGTACACTAGAGAGTCTGGAGTCAGAGCTTTGGAAATGATGATTGCAAAGTTAATGAGACGTATTGCCAAAAATGTGGCTGAGGATATAAATTATAGTGTTACTGTTACAATAGATAAAGTGAAAGAGTTATTGGGCTCTCCTATATTCTTAAGAGAAGAGTATGAAGGGAATGACCTTATAGGAGTCGTTACAGGCTTAGCATGGACTTCTGTTGGAGGAGAAATACTATTTATTGAATCGAGCTTAAGTAAGGGTAAAGGGACTTTATCTATGACGGGTAACTTGGGCGATGTGATGAAAGAATCTGCAACTATAGCATTCCAATATATCAAATCTCATGCACATGAATTGGGAATTGACGAAGATCTTATAGAAAATAAAAATATTCATATACACGTGCCAGCTGGAGCTGTTCCAAAAGATGGTCCTTCTGCAGGTATTACGATTATTACTTCTATGGTTTCTTCCTTTACTGGTAAAAAAGTAAAAAAAGCTCTTGCTATGACAGGTGAGATAGCCCTTAGAGGCACTGTTATGCCTGTGGGAGGTATAAGAGAAAAAATTCTTGCAGCCAAAAGAGCTGGTATTAAAGAAATTATTCTGAGTGATATTAATCGTAAGGATATAGAGGAAATCAAAAAAGAATACATAGATGGTTTAATTTTTCACTATGTTAAGACAATAAATGAAGTAATTTCATTAGCTTTGGAGAATTAAACGATAAGTTATAAACAAATTGGAAGGATAACTGTATTGCTAACCGACCAATTTGTTTAATATGTTTTTTATAATAAAAAATTAAACGTATGAATTCTACAGTTAAATATATACTTGGAGTATTAGCATTTTTCGCAGTATGCGCATTTTGCTGGTACTTTTTTTCTGTAATACTATATATACTTATTGCAGCAGTATTATCTTTTTTAGGAAGGCCTATTGCAAATTTTTTGCGTAAGATAAAGTTTAAAAACTTCTCTCCCAGCAATACAATTTGTGCAGCTGCATCTTTAACTGTAATTTGGGTAATTGCGATAATATTTTTTTATACCATAATACCACTTGTGTCGCAAGAGTTTAATTCTTTGAGTAATATTAATATAGATCAGGTAACGACTTCCTTAGCAGATCCTATTTCAAAATGCGATATTTTCCTTCAAAAGTATGGAATTATTGAGTCGAGCTCTAGTTTAACGAGTAATATAAAGGAATCTATTTCTTCTTTTGTTCAATCTGTAAGTATTAGAAGTACATTTGGATCCTTAGCAGATACTATTTCTGGAATTTTTATTGCTCTATTTTCTGTTAGCTTTATAACATTTTTCTTTTTAAAGGATAGCAAACAGTTTTCTGGTATGATACTAGCAATTGTACCTTCAAAGTATGAAGAGCAAACATTAAAGGCTTTGGATTCTATAGAAAAGTTATTAGTTAGATATTTTGTAGGTATTTGTTTTGAGGTTATATGTATTATGATATTAAATAGCATAGGCTTAACTATTATAGGTATAAACTTCAATAATGCAGTTGTTATTGCATTAATAACTGGAATATTAAATGTAATTCCATATATTGGTCCACTTATAGGAATAGTTTTTGGTATTACTGTTGGAATAATTATCAATTTTGATTTACCTTTTGCAACAGAAGTACTACCCCTATTATTAAGTATGACTATTGTACTAGTAATTACACAATTGATTGATAATTTTTTGTTACAACCATTTATATATGGAAATAGTGTTTACGCTCATCCTCTCGAAATATTTTTGATTATATTGCTAGCTGGCAACTTTGCTGGAATAGCAGGAATGATATTAGCAATTCCATCTTATACAGTGTTAAGAGTTATACTTAGGGAGTTTTTTAATAATTATAAATTAGTCAAAAGCATTACCAAAAGTCTTGAGAATAAAAAATAGCTATATTTTTTTTATTTATTTATAATTATTCAGATTTATAATTTAACTTTGTACAAATTTTTAGAAATATGTTTTTAAGTATAATATTCCTTGTCGGGGGATTTTTGATTTTGATTCTGGGAGCTGACAAACTTGTAGATGGAAGTTCTTCCATAGCAAAAAAACTTAAGGTATCTAGCTTAATTATAGGACTTACGGTAGTTGCCCTGGGTACTTCTATGCCCGAATTTGTAGTAAATTTAATTTCCTCTATTAAAGGTAGTAGTGATATGGTAATGGGTAATGTACTAGGGAGTAATATCTTTAATGTATTATGCATAGGAGGACTCACAGCCCTAGTTTTCCCCATAGTTGTTAAAAAATCTACTGTATATTTTGAGATTCCTATTACTATAATAGCTTCACTTGCCATACTCTTTATGAGTATAATGGGAGATTATCTTATCTCTAGATTTGAGGGAATAATACTTTTAAGCTGTTTTATTGCTTTTATTCTATATACTATAGTATTAAGTAAAAAAGGTAATAATTTGGAGGGAGAATTTGAAATAAGAGAATTTACCTTATTGAGTTCTATTATTAGAATAATAATTGGTATTATAGGCCTAACACTTGGAGGCAAACTCCTTGTAGATGGAGCTATTAATATAGCTCATTATATGGGAGTATCTGAAAGAATTATAGGATTAACTATTGTTTCGGTTGGAACTTCTCTTCCAGAATTGGCAACCTCCATGGTAGCAGCTAGAAAAAAGAATGTAGGTATTGCTATAGGAAATATATTAGGAAGTAATATTTTCAATATATTTATGGTATTGGCATCTTCTGCAATAGTAAGACCCATAAGTATTAGTAATGACTCAAATATAGATATTTTGGTGAGTGCTGCTTCGGTAATATTATTGTTATTATTAGTTGTACTTGGAAAGAAATTCGTTATATCTAGAGTCTCAGGTTTTATCTTATTTACCTCTTATGTAGCATATATAATTATAATTCTATTCAGTAAATAACATGTAATATACATCTGTTTAGAAATTATAATTCTAGCTTTCCTAAGATATGATTTAAGCTAGAATTAAATGGGATCAACATCACAATATATACTAGTTCCTGGAAATTTATGACTGCCAAGGAATTCTGTTATAAAATTTTTTATATAATCTTTTACATACTTTAAAGACATTGAAGAACCCGACGAGTTGGCCTTAATTGTTATTTGAAGCCTATACATATTCTTTATCTTAGATACGTCAGGGATTGCTGGACCACATATTAAGCAGTCTAAGTTATTTCTTAAAGTATGAACAAAATCATTAGAAGCCTGTTTAACGTTGAGCAGTTCCCTATGTCTTATTTCAATTATTATTAGTCTACTATAGGGAGGATAATTAAAGAGTTTTCTCTCTTGGGAAATTAGAGCAAAGAAAGATTCATAATCATTATTTGAAATTAGTTCATATACCCTATTATCGGGAGTTGCTGTCTGAATCACAACTTGTCCTCCCTGACCGCTTCGTCCGCTTCTACCACTTACTTGCATTAGTGTATTAAATACTCTTTCCTCAGATCTAAAGTCAGGGAAGTTAAGCATAGTATCTGCATTTAAGACTCCTACTAATTTTACATTATCAAAATCTAGTCCCTTTGCAACCATCTGAGTACCTAACATTATGTCTATATTTCCATCTTCAAATTCATTTATAACTTTTTCTAATTTATTACGACTTCGCATTATGTCCGAATCAACTCTTTGAACTCGAGAATGGGGAAATAATTGCTTTATTTCTTCCTCTATATGTTCAGTACCAAAACCTTTCTCAATATAATGACCTTCCCCACATTTGGAACATATTTGTTCTCGTTTTTCCATATGTCCGCAATATCTACAACTCATAATATCGCTACTCTTATAATAGACCATACTAACATCACAATTTTTACAGTGCGGTATGTAACCACATTTTTCACATTGCAGAAATGAGGAGTAGCCTTTTCTGTTGTTAAGAAGTATTATCTGTCCGTCTGAAGCAAGAGTCTCATTTATTTTCTCTATTAATAAAGGAGAGAAACTTCCTTTCATCATTTTTTTCCTTCTATATTCATGTAAATCAGCTAATAATATGGTTGGCATGTTTACATTTCCATAACGCACTTTTAAATTAACATATCCATATTTACCTGAAAAAGCTTTGATATAAGATTCAAATGAAGGTGTGGCTGAACCCAATAATACTTTTGTTTCTCTCATGTGAGCCATCATTATAGCACAATCTCTGGCATTATAATGGACTGAGTGTTCTCTTTGTTTGTAGGATGAATCATTTTCCTCATCCACTATTATTAAGCCTAGTTTCGGTAAAGGTAAAAAGATGGAGGATCTAACTCCTACTATTAGTTTGTAGGGTTCATCACTACATTGTCTTCTCCATAAATCAGTCTTTTTTCTATCAGAAATACCAGAATGATAAATTCCTATAGAATTTCCAAAAGCAACTTTAAGTCTCTTAATGATTTGTATTGTAAGACCTATTTCAGGTAATAAATATAATACTGTTTTGCCCTTAGTTATATAATCTTTGATTAGTTGTATATAGATTTCTGTTTTGCCCGAAGAGGTAACTCCATGTAGTAGAGTACATCCAAATTTTTTAAAACTTTCTACAATTTCTTTATAAGCCATAAGCTGAGACTCTGACAATACTTTGGTATTAACATTTAGATAAGTGCTCTTTCTTATTACATCTTGTTCTTCAAGTTTTAATATGTGTTTTTTGCATAGAGCTTTTAAGGCTACAAGATTGTTATCTGTTTGCTTTAAAAAACTAGATTTAGGCATTTTAATCCTTTCCATCAATATCCAATCTGTCAACAATTTATATTGTTTAGGAGCTCGTTTCCTGAGAGAGTCTAATAAGATTGATAATTCTTTCTCAGAGAAATTCTTATCCCACATTATATAAGTAATTTTTCTTTCTGATGGCAAATCTTCTACTTTTTCTTTAAGGGATAATAAATTTTTATCTAATAAAGATTTAATGATTTGAGCACTATTTTTTATATGAAAATAATTGGTTATTTCCTTAATATTAACTGAATCTCTAGAGCTTATAAAATTCATAATATCATTTTCCAAAAATGATAATTGAGGATAGGATTGTTCTGGAATATTTGTTTTTGATACAAATACAGAGCTCTCAAGCCTATACGAGAGCGGTAATACGGTATGTAATACATCTCCTAGATTAGCCATATAATATGTACTTACCCAGAAAATGAATTCCATATGTTCTTTAGATATAAAAACTTTATTGTCAACTAAATTGGCTATAGATTTAAGCTTATAGTCTTGGGGTTTTTCTTCATGAATTCTTACGACTAATGATGAATATAGTTTATTCCCAACAAAAGGTACTAATACCAATATTCCAGGTACTATGTTCTCCTCTAGTTCTGTGGGAATAGAGTAAGTAAAGGTCCCTTTTACAGAAAGGGGAAGTATAACATCTGCGTATTTCATTGTGTTTAGAAAAATTTGTAGTTTCCTAGAGCTAAAAGATTATTTCCTTTGAGTTGATAATACTGTAATTAAATCTAGTAATTCGGGATTTAAAGATTTTTCTAATTTAATGGTTTTATTCAAGGGAACCTGAACTATTTGTTTCTCTCTCAAACCAAGCATAATGCTTTTTTGATCATCTAATAAGGCCTGAACGGCTGCACTACCCATCATACTAGCTAATACTCTATCAAACTGATTAGGGGAACCACCTCTTTGCATATGTCCTAAGACAGCTACTCTTATATGATAATCTGGATGTAATCTTCCTATTTCTTCAGCAATTTTATATGTTCGCCCAGGTTCTCCTCCTTCAGCTACAACAACTATACCTCCAGATTCTTTAGGATTATATTCATTAGATATGAATTTATCTAATTTTTCCATATCTATTTCTACTTCAGGAACAAGCACAGCTTCGGCACCTGTAGCTATGGCTGTACGTAATGCTATAAATCCAGCATCTCTTCCCATTACTTCTACAAAAAATAGTCTATTGTGAGCACTTGCTGTGTCTTTTATTTTGTCTATTGATTCTATTGCTGTATTAACAGCTGTATCGTAACCAATGGTAGCATCTGTTCCATATATATCATTATCAATTGTACCTGGTATTCCAATTACAGGAATACCCTGCTCTTGAGATAATAACCTAGCTCCTGCAAAAGAACCATCACCTCCTATAACTACTAAACCATCTATATCAAATTTTTTGAGGCTTGCAGCAGCTTTAGCTCTACCTTCTTCTGTTCTAAATTCTTCGCTTCTAGCAGTTTTTAATATAGTTCCACCTCTTTGAATAATATTACTTACATCTGTAGAATAAAATCTTCTGATTTTACCTGTTATTAAACCATCATATCCTCCATATATTCCAAAGGCTTCACAACCATTATAAATTGAGGATCTAACCACAGCTCTAATTGCTGCATTCATCCCCGGAGCATCCCCACCTGAGGTCAGTACTCCAATTTTATTTATTACATTCATTGCATATAGTTTATTTACGGTTTGTCTTTCCGTATATTAGTATGTTCATTATTATTAAGATATTCAAATACCTTTTGTTTTACTATTTCCATTAACCAACGTGGAGTGGACGTTGCTCCAGAAATTCCTATAGAATCTACATTATCTAAGGATTTGTAGGGAATTTCATTTTCTCCACTCAAAAAATAGGTATTGGGATTAATATTTTGGCAAATTTTATAGAGTTGATTGCCATTTGAGCTTTTTTTACCACTTACAAAGAGAATTGCTTTATGAGTCTTAGCAAATTCTTCTAGTTCAGGTATTCTGTTTGCGACTTTTCTACAAATCGTATCATGAACTGTTACATTAGCTCCTCCTCTTTCTTTCATAAGCTGAGATATTTTATTGAATTCTCTTAAACTTTTAGTTGTCTGAGAAAATAATTCAACTTTATGAGTAAAATCAATTTTATCTATATCATCTATTGATTCCATCACAAGAGCATTACCATTTGTTTGTCCTACAAGTCCTATAACTTCAGCGTGCCCTCTTTTTCCAAAAATAACTACAGTACCAGATTCTAGTGACATTTTATTGTAAGCATTCTTTATCATATGCTGTAGTTTCAAGACAACTGGACATGTAGTATCTACTATCTTTAGATTATTTTGCTTTGATATTTGATAGGAACTGGGAGGCTCTCCATGAGCTCTAAATGCTATTTTAGTATTTTTTAATTTATATAACTCATCATGACTTATAGTTATAAGCCCTTTTTTTTCAAGTCTATCTACCTCTATATTATTGTGAACTATATCTCCTACACAATATATCTTTCCTTCTTTTAATTCTTCTTCAACTTTTGTTATGGCATTTACTACACCAAAACAAAATCCAGAATTTTTGTCTATCTCTATTATCATCTTTCAAATCAATTTAAGTCCACAGACTATAAAATAATAGTTTATATTATTTTATATATGTATTTCAACATGGTATCAACTTCTTCTGCAACACTCATATTACTATTATCTATAATTATAGCATCATCACATTGTTTTAAAGGACTATGTTCTCTATGAGTATCAATATAATCTCTTGATATAACATTTTCTTTTACTTCTTCATAACTGACATTATCTCCTTTTTCTATTAGCTCCTTATACCTTCTTAGAGCTCTTACTTCTGGAGGAGCTGTGAGAAAAAATTTAATATCAGCATGAGGGAAAACTACACTACCTATGTCCCTGCCATCCATAATAACACTATTACCCCTACTCATGCTTCTCTGTTCTTTTACCAATATCTCTCTTACAAAATCCAAGGCAGCTATGGCACTTACATTGTCAGCAACACGCATACTACGAATCTCTTTCTCTACACATTCATCGTTTAGGTAAACTTCAGAAAAAGCTAAATCCTTATTATATCTAAAATCAATTTTAATATCATTTATTATTTTCTTTAATGATGCCTCATCAATTGTTTTGTTATCTATGAGATTATTGCGTAATGCAAGTAGCGTTATAACTCTGTACATTGCTCCTGTATCTATATAAACTATATCAAGTTTATTGGCTATAATTTTTGCTACAGTGCTTTTACCCGTAGATGAATAACCATCAACAGCTATTATTAATTTACTTTTTAACTTTTCCATAGTAAATACAAATATAATAATTTTTAAATAAAAACATATACATACCAAGATAATAAATTGTTACAAAATAGGCTAGTTAAGCTTAAAAAGGAAGGAACTGAAATGGCAAAAAAAAGGTTATATCAAACAAATTGATATAACCTCTTAACTAACCTACAAAATTATGAAAAAAAACTTAGTCCGTATAGTTTAAGAATAAACTAACCTCTAATATTTAGAAATATAAAAGGGACTACCAACTAAACTAGTCTTCACAAATAAGACAACTTTAAATGAATAAAGTATGACAAATAGTAGTTTTTTAACATTATATTTAACTTTCATTATAGTTTATAAGCACTCTCTAGAGATTCTTCATAAAAAAAGGGATATACTTTAAAGTATATCCCCTCCACCTAATTATAAATTATATACCTAATTTACAAAATTTGAAAATAACTTGCTGACTTTAGATTCCCAAATAGCATTATTACTATTTTCAGCTAATTTTTTGGCAACTAGAGCATAACGTTTTGCTACATCATTATAACCACATTTATGTGAAATTACTACATAATTGTAAAGAGCATCAAAATCATTTTTACTTTCCACAGTTTTGCCTGCCCACAATTGTATAACTTTTAAACGAGAAACATCTGTCATTATATTTAAAGCTCCTTTGGTAATTTCTTTAATTTTTGCTCTATTCTCTGGAAAATATCTAAAAAGTTTGCGAGCTTTATAAAAATAGTTTTCAGAATCTCCTTTTACTTCTAATTCTTTTATTGCAAAATAGTCAGCGACTACATCATAATGCTCATAACCATCAGTTTTCAATTCCTTAATTTTATTATTGTAAAAGGATTTGTCTGTACTGTAGTATGGAGCTAGATAATTTACTAATACATTGTCTAATTTCTGAAAGACATCATCTCTCGAATAGAGTTTTATAAATTCGTTTTGATTTTCAAATAGATATTTAAATTGAGGATCATCATAGCTATCTATGTAATCTCTCATGATAATCCAATTATATTCTTTTGTATAATCAGAAGATTTTTGAGTTTCAAAATATTTTTTTATTACTTCTTTGTTAGAAACTCCAGATTTATTTAATTCCTTAAGTAATTTTAATGTTACATTATGGTCGGAGGGATTCTGTTCAAAACTCTTATAAAGGATCTCAATCACATTATTATCAATCTCGATTTTATTCATCGTTGGAAAACTCTGACTAGCTGCGTAAGAAATATTTATCACAAAGAAAAATAAAACTGCTAAAAATAATTTACTCATATCTTTTATATATCCTTTATATGTCTTTTATATATGTTTTCTAAAATTTAAAGATTGTACATATGTTTATCAATCTTCGTATATAAGACACCTGAAAGGCAAAAAAAGGTGACCCTTTTATATTATTTAACTCAACATTTAACACTCATTAGGATTTCTGCTTTATTTTTGCACATAATGTTTATATTTAATCAACAAATAGGTATTGTAAACGATTGCATAAAAATCAAAGAAAAATCGTTTTTACTCAAAAAACATTTTTTAACATAAATGTTTACAAATTATTTAGGCTTGGGATTTTTTAGAAAAGAATACTTTCCTACTCATTAAAGTTTGAGCTGCTCCTCTAGAAAATAAATAAACTACAAATGCTAACCACAGGCTATTATTATTGTCTAAAGCATCTCCAAGATAGTAAATTAATAAGAAAACCAACATAGAATAAAATATACTCAATAACATTATCTTAGTTTGAGTAGCTCCTATTAATATGCCATCCCACATAAATGCAGCAAAACTCATAATTGGTATTATAAGAGCCCAATAAAAATATTGATTGGCAACAATATGTACTTCTTTATCATTTGTTAATAGTTTAAATAGTTCATTGCCCCAAAGTGAGTATAATAGGGTAAAAAATAAAGCTAAACTTAGTCCCCAGGTAAATAAACCGCGAATTGCTTGCCTTACTTTAAGTTCATCCCCTGCTCCCACGTATCTACCAATAAGTGCTTCACCTGCATAAGCAAAACCATCCATAATGTAAGAAAATATGGTAAAGAGTTGCATTATAAGTGTGTTCACAGCTAGAATAAGTTTTCCTTGCCTAGCTCCTGTGGAGGTAAATATGGTCGTAACTGTTATAAGACATAGAGTTCTTAGGAAGATATCTTTATTTATAGAAAAAAACCTCTTCATTGATTTTATGTGAATACTTTCTTTTAATGAAATGTATTTATTGAAATTGGAATACTTGTATTGAAATAATATCACAGTTAGTAATAATCCTGAGTATTCTGCAACAATGGTCCCTAAGGCTACTCCAGCCACCTTCATGTGTAAAACGAATACAAAGATAAGACTTGCTATTATATTTACAATATTTACAAAAATAGAAATAATCATAGGAAGTTTAGAATTTTGCATCCCAATGAACCATCCTTTAAAACAATACATCATTAAAACCCCTGGAGCCCCCCATATACATACTCGAAAATAATCTAAAGCATATTTCTTAACATCATTGTCTGCCTCTATTAACCAAAATGCTATCTTATGAATGGGATATTGTAATATTATCATTAAGGAAGAAAAAAATAATGCTACGGCTAAAGATTGAAGAAGTATACTCATTATCTCCTTATTATTTTCCCTTCCAAATGCCTGAGATGTCATACCAGAGGTTCCCATTCTTAGAAAACCAAAATTCCAATATAAAATATTGAAGATCAATCCACCTATTGCTATGGCTCCTATATATTCTACAGCCCCTAAATGTCCAACTATTGCTACGTCTATCAACCCTAACAAGGGTATAGTTATATTGGATATAATCGAAGGGATTGCTAAATTTAATATTTTTTTGTTCATCTATGTCTATTATTTTTAGCAAAAGTAAATAAAAATCTTTAATTATTTTTAATTTTGTATATTAAAGCAACAAAGGCTAAATATATGGAACACATACCAACATTGATTATAGATCTTGCAACAATTTTAATTTCAGCAAGTTTAATAACTATACTAACTAAAATACTAAAACAACCTCTCGTATTAGGATATATTGTAGCAGGTTTTATTGCAAGTCCCCATTTTTTATATACTCCCTCTGTTACTGATACTATTAGTATTTCAACATGGGCAAATATTGGAGTTATTTTTTTACTTTTCTCCCTAGGATTAGATTTTAGTATCAAAAAGTTAATAAAAGTTGGAGGTACTGCAATTATTGCTGCCGGAGTCATTGTGATAGGTATGTCTTCTTTAGGATTTTTGGTTGGAAAGTTAATTGGATGGAATCAGATTAACTCTCTATTTTTAGGAGGAATGATAGCTATGTCATCTACGTCAATTATTTATAAAGCTTTTGATGATTTAGGTTTGAAAACTCAAAAATTTGCAAAACTAATTCTAGGTAT
>Ga0172378_10000289_pt1 | contig 43096 bp, 38 predicted proteins | sample GrowelOW332metaG_FD_119755 | JGI IMG/M metagenome (GOLD analysis project Ga0172378, IMG submission 119755) | Groundwater microbial communities from an aquifer near a municipal landfill in Southern Ontario, Canada - Pumphouse #3_1 metaG | ecosystem: Environmental > Aquatic > Deep subsurface >...
GAGCAGTAAAAGAAGTTGTACAGAAAAAGCAACCTGCTTTCCTGTAGTTGGCTGCGTAATGTTGATGTCGATATTCGGTACCGTTGCACTGCGTATTGTATTACTTATTTCTGTCGTACCGCGGGTTGATCCGTTTGGAAAAGTACTCTGCTGAGCAGAAACTGGTAATGAACACATAAATCCTATCAGTGTGCAAAAAACAATAAACGGTGCATATTTCCTGATTTTAAGAAAAAGCTGCTTCATATCATTTTCCCGGATTAAGTCTGTCACGCTGCTGTTTAAGCAGTCCTGCAGCTTTATCGCCGGTTCCGCTGAAAATATTTCCACTCTTTTCCTTAGGACCATTCGGCATAAAAATTGAAAGAATATCGTTAAAATTCCGGGGTTTTCTCGTATTCGTCTGTTTATCCGCATATAAATTCATTGCATCGATCGTCTCTTTGTCGGTTACTTCGCCAATGAGGTTTACAGCGTTATCAGTAACTCCTATAATATATGCTTTCTCGTCAAGCAGAGAAACTATTTGAACAGATTTTCCCGGAGAAAGAGTGACTGAAGAAACAACACGGAGGAACTGGTCTGTATTATTTATTCTGCCGGTATTACGTTTCATGAGCCATAAAACTCCGTATATACACGCAATAACAACAGCAAGGACAAGTATCATACGGATAAACAGCCACACAGTAGCGCCGTGTGATGTATCAGAAGGCTGTGCGGAAGATGTCCTTATTGGAAGTGTAGACTCATCAACAACAGCGTCTGTTTCCTGCGGTTGCGTCACCTCTGTACTTTCACTGATTCCGGCAGCAGTTTGTGCATAAAAACAGGATATAAACAGAAAGAATACGGCACATACCGTACAAATTTTTCTTGAGTAATTCAATTTCCCCCACCCTCAGAGACCTTTCTACGTATACTGATTAACACATCTGGTATTTATCAGTGTATTCTTAATGCAGTTCCGTCACTCTCTCCAATGAAGATAATATTTCGGTAACACGAACACCGAAGTTTTCATCGATAACTACAACTTCTCCTTTTGCAATCGGTTTATGATTTACAAGAATATCAACAGGTTCACCGGCAAGTTTGTCAAGCTCAATAATAGTACCTTCTCCCATTCCAAGTATATCCTTAATCTGTTTTTTGGTACGACCGAGTTCTACGGTCATTTCCATATAAACATCCATGATAAGGCCGATATTACCCTGCTCGCCGCCGGTAGTATTTCCCTGCAAAATCGGATACTGAAGAGCCTGAACGTTCGGTACATTCATTCCCATGTTCTGGCTCATTCCCTGCTGCATACCCATCATTTGCTGCATACCGCCCATCTGTGCCATACCCATATTCTGCATGTTACCCATCTGAGGCATTCCCTGCTGCTGCATGTTACTCATCTGAGGCATTCCGCCACCAGCCATATTTCCAACAGTTGACATATCGGCTGCACTCAATGTGCCATCCTGCCGTTCTGATCCTGTTTTGCCTCCGAGAGCCTTACTTATCTGTTCGGCAGCTTCACCTCCCACAGCTTCCCATAAAGTATACCCCTGTCCGTCAAGCATAAGAGGATAACTGAAAAGGGCAAACATATTCTGCGGAATGCGGATCATTGCTTTCGGATCATTTCTCGCCGTGGGAACGTTGCATTCAATACCCGAAAGTTTTCCGGTTTTTTCAAGAGCCTGAATTTCATCATTAGTATGAGTTGATACTGCTTCTGAAATAACGGAGAGCGCCATATCATCCAGATCGGCGTTATCTTCTTTATTCATAAGGCTGACAATTTTCTGTGCAAACTCAGGTGCCATAATATACAGATGATCACCACTGAGGCCTTTTGAAAAATCAGCCAGAACATCAACAACAACTTCCGGCAGTTTTGCCAGAAGACGATCACGGTCAAGCGTTTCTACTACAGGCGTGTCAGCTGTAAAAGATGCCCCTGTCATCTTGTTAAGATTTTCCATAAGCGGAGTTTTCAATTCATCGGCAAAATTCTGCAGTACGGTAGTGTCGATATGTACGGACGGAGCACCGCCTACCTGCCCGGACGAATTGAGTCCATCTACTGATACGCCTGAAAGCAGCGCGTCAATTTCATCCTGTGATATTGCACCATCACTCATATGAATCATCTCCTTCTACGGACAGTTCTTCAAAATCATCTGCCTGAATGTCTTCTATTTTGCCTGTAATCTGGACTGCCATTTTCTTGCCGACGACACCAGGCTGGCAATAGAATTTCTTTTTATTACCAACGCTGAGAGTCAGCGGATCTCCGACACGAATATTTGAAAGACGAATTACATCTCCGACACGCAGGCTGAGTACTTCCCGTATAGGCAGGTCAATTGATCCCACCTCGGCAACAACATCCATGTCTACTGATGAAAGTTTTTCTTTTAATGTTCCTAAATACTGAGTAGTTGAACTTCTTCGAACAGAACTGAACCAGAACTGTGAAGATAACTTTGAAATAATCGGTTCAATAGTAAGGTATGGAATACAGAAATTCATCATTCCCTCTTCATCGCCTACTTTTGTTTCAAGCGTAACAAGAACAACCATTTCTGACGGTGGGACAATCTGTGCAAACTGAGGATTTGTCTCAATCTGCCCAAGCCGCGGACGAAGATCTATTACCTGTGTCCATGCTTCCCTCATATTTGCAAGGATTCGGACAATGATACCTTCCATAACGGACTGTTCGATATCAGTAAGATCACGGTTTTTATTTCCTGTTGTTGTCCCACGTCCGCCGAACAGACGGTCTATTACGCAGAAAGTAATTGTCGGATCAATTTCAAGAACTGCATTACCCTTCAACGGATCCATATTAACAACAGCAAGTGTTGTCGGCGTTGGTATTGAACGTATAAATTCCTCATATGTAAGCTGATCTACGGACGCAACATGCACATGTACAAGACTCCGCAGCTGAGCTGAAAGACTTGTCGTAGTAAGACGCGCAAACGTTTCATGCATATTGGAAACGGTACGCAGCTGCTCCTTCGAAAATTTGTCAGGACGTTTAAAATCATATATCTTTATTTTACGAGTATCGCTGACTGGCTTAAAATCGTCAGCTTCGGAATCACCGGAACTGATAGCAGTGAGCAGCTGGTCAATTTCATCCTGTGACAGAACTTCGTTCATGCACCTTCCACCTTGAGACCTTTACAGCGCCGTTATTGTTCTACAACATCAAGCTGTTGAAATGATACATCTCTGATTTTTGAATTACTCAGAATCTCGTCATTTATAGCATTACGAAGCTCGATTTTCAGTTTTTCTTCATTCTGCGGCTTCAATTCTGCAATGGTCTTCTCTGTAAAATATCGGCGCAGAAAATCCGTAAGTTCAATTTTTCTTGCTGTAATTTCCGTAGCAGTAGCTTTATCGTCTTTTTTATATCCGAGTGCAATATTTACAACAACGCTTGCAGGAATATCGTCGCTTGTTTTTGTGCGGATTACCCCCAGGGATGTATACCAGTCAAGAATCTCACGCTGTTCCTTATACTCTTCACTCATCTGAATAGTCGGTTGTGATGAACTGTTATTGTTTACAAGCTTTATTGTAATAAAAACAACAACAACTATGAGGATAACAGCGCCGACTGCGATAAGAATCCATTTGAGCATGCCGGGAATAAGATTACCAAGTTTATTTTTACCTTTTGCGGGCGAGGAGCTGTCACCAGCATTCTCATCAAGATTTATATCAGCATTATCTTCTGCCATTGATCCCCTCCACAAATACATTTTTTTTGAAAACAGTAACTTCTTTATAGTTTACCATTAAAAATGACCTTCGTCCAGAATAATTATATCTACACGCCTATTGTAGGCTCGTCCCTCCGGTGTATTGTTGGAAAACATAGGACGCGTGTCTGCATACCCCGCAATGGAAAATTGTTTTTCATTTACCCCGAAATCGGCAAGATAATGTAATACGCTCATTGCACGGGCAGCGGAAAGTTCCCAATTGCTTGGAAATTTTGAATCAGAAGAGACGGGAGTATTGTCAGTATGCCCTTCTATGCGGAACCGGCGGTTTTTTAACTCCGGATCTTTAAAAAAACCTGACAGTCGCAAAAGAGTGTCACGGGTTGCATCTATATTAAGATCTGCACTTCCTTCATCAAAAAAGCTGTCAGATGCAAGTGTTATAACAAGTCCTCTTTCATCACTTGTTACGGTAATTTTATTTGATTTTACATCGGGAGCAAACAGACTTACAGCTTTTTTCTTTGCATTTCCGAGTGACTTTCCTTTTTCTACCGATGGAAGTGAGTTTATATTATTTCCGAGATCTGAAAGACGTCCGGCAGAAAGAGACATACCTCCAGAAGTTGTTTCGGTTTCGTTCATCTGAAGCGACTGTGTAATAGTTGCAAGCTGCGTTACATCGACTTCAGATGGATTGTAAAGCATAACGAAGAAACAAAGCATGAGTGTGATCATGTCGCCATATGTTCCCTGCCATGCACTGGACGGTTTTGACGGTTCTTTAGTCTTTCTTCCCATTTTGTCTAGTCCTTCAGAACGTCAGCTTCAATAGCCTTGCGTACAACCGGATCAAGATATGTAAGTAACTTCTGTGCCATAATACGCGGATTTTCACCAGCCTGAATTGCAAGAACCCCTTCTATAATCATCTCTTTTGTCTTCATCTCTGCAGCATTCTGTCCCAGCAGTTTCTGTGCAGCAGGTGCAAGCAGCCAGTTTGCCATCATGGAACCGTAAAGTGTCGTAATAAGAGCAACTGCCATGTTCGGACCGATCGAAGATTTATCTTCCATATTGCGCAACATACCAATAAGACCTACGACGGTACCCATCATTCCGAAGCCCGGTGCAAACCCTGCCCACTGGGTAACTATATTTATCCATGTCATATGGCGTGCTTCACACTGATTCATTTCATTTTCCATTATTGCACGTATCACTTGTCCGTCAGTACCATCAACTACCAGCCGGAGACCGCTCCGCATGAACGGGTCCTCTATATCATCAAGTCCGTCTTCAAGTGCAAGAATACCTTCACGACGGGCCTTTTCTGAAAGAGCAACCATATTCTGTATTATCTGTTTTTCGCCGAAATCAAAGACCTTCATTGTACGCCCCATGATTTTAAACATGCCCAGACAGGTTGAAAGAGGCGCACAAATAAACAAAGAGAAAAATGAACCACCGATTGTCATAAACAGAGATGGTACATCGATAATACCACTTACCGTACCACCCGATGTAAGAACCGACATTATAATACAGGCACCACCGCCGATAATGCCGATTATTGTAGCTATATCCATACGCTCATATCTCCTGTGTGTTTATACCGATTTTTTGACGGTATGCGATGATTTTTTCGATAATATCCTCAGGTGAATTTTTTACGACTATTTTTTTACCTGAAAGCATTGAAAGAGTCAGATCCGGATTTTCTTCCATACTTTCTATCATATGCGGATTAATCCAGTATTTTTTCCCATTTAGACGCATTACTTCAATCATTTCTTATATAATGCTCCGGTTATTGATTGTACGTCAAGTACTTTTATTCTCTTTACTATCGGAACATATTCTGCAAGTGTTTATAAAATAATTTTCTGTTTTGTTTTATAATTTTACGTTATTCATCTACACTGTACATATATGGCTGTTGCGATTTTTTATTTTACAGATATACTTAAAATAAAAGAAAGCAGAGGAAATAGTATGAATCCGAAGATTTTAGTTATAGAAGATGTACCGGAAATTGCAAATCTTGTATCAATATATTTATCAAAAGCGGGTATGGATGCTAAAACATTCGGTACAGCAGAAGATGCACTTGAAAATCTCAAAACGTCGCCGCTTCCGGATCTTATTATTCTTGATTTAAATCTGCCAGGAATAAGCGGGTTTGATTTTTTGGAAAAGTTCCGCGCAGAATATAAAACAACCGTACCTGTTGTTATCGTTTCTGCACGTGATGCTGACGAAGATATTATAAAAGGGCTTGGTTTCGGTGCGGATGAATTCGTTACAAAACCTTTTTCGCCACGTGTACTCGTAGCAAGGGTTCAGGCAAACCTCCGGCGGCAGGCAGTAACGGAGGCTGCTGCGGAAGAAACTATCTGTTTCGGTGAGTATACACTTTTGCTCAACAGTTGTGTACTTAAACAGGGATCGGTTAAGGTACCGCTTTCAATGAAGGAATACTCGGTTCTGGAATATCTTGTAAAACATGCGGGAGAAGCTCTGTCTCCCGAAAAAATATATTCAGATGTATGGAAGGCTCAGTATGGAGACATCACTGCCGTTGCGGTTTACATACAGCGTCTTCGTAAAAAAATTGAAAAAGATCCCTCAAGTCCGGTATATCTTAAAACTGTCTTTGGACTTGGATACTGCTTTGAAAAGGAAGCTCTGATTTTTGACAAAAAAACAACAGGAACAAATACATGACAATCCGCAGACAATTTCATCTTCTTCTTGCTGCAATAATAGTTATTCCTCTACTGTGTGCATCATTTATCCCGATATATCATTACCTTATGTCTCCGGAACGTATTCTTATGCACGGTTACAAAGAAATACGCAGTACCGATGAACTTCAGCTTTCAGAAAATGACTGGAATGAATTATATGATCAGCTGCGTCATCTTCCACCGGACATAGAAGTTGCTCTTATCACTTTCTCGGGTAGATCTATGGTGCTGCTTTCAAGTATGCCCGAATTAAAAGTCGGCAACGGTATAACACAGGACTATTTATGGCATCTTATCGGGACTACGAGCAGTAAATATTTCTATCAATTTGCAAGTCCGAATTTTAATGATACCGTTTCTGATTTTCTTATATTGAGCCGGGCAAAACGGGATGTTAAGTACCGCAGAAAAAATCTAGATTTTGTCCTTTATCTTGTATTCTTTATTCTCAGCTTTTCAGGCGTGACAATGCTTGCAATTGCACATATATCGCATACGATATTTTCTTCGATCACGATACTTGAACAAAAAACGCAGAGAGTTGCAGACGGAGATCTTAGTGTATCACTCATTGATGATCCTAAAAAAATAAAACAGAAAAGCAACGAAATTATTTCTCTTACTGAAAATCTTGATAAAATGCGGCGTTCGCTGCTTGATTCGCAGGAACGCCGAACCAGGTTCATTATGGGAATAAGTCATGACCTGCGTACTCCCGTCGCTGTTATTAAAGGATATACAGAGGCAATATCCGATGATGTCGTTACAGATCCAGAGGAAATTAAAAAGTCTCTTGAAATTATAACGACAAAAACAAACCAGCTTGAAGGGATGATCGACACACTTATTAACTTTGTAAAACTCGACAATGCAGACTGGAGACAGGATCTTATACCTGTAGGCATACGTTCCGTCATAGAAGAATTTGCAAAAGGTGCGGTTATGACAGGTACGGTGTTCAAACGAAAAGTTTCAGATCTTATTGATATTTCGCAGGAATTGAAAATACCTATGGATAAACAGCTGTTCTCCCGTGCTCTTGAAAATATTTTCAGCAATGCTATCAGATATTCAAAAGAAGGCGATTCTGTTGTAATAACTGGTACTGAAACAGAAAAATCATGCATCATCAGCATCAGGGATACAGGCATCGGTATTGCAAAAAAAGACAAAGATCATATTTTTGACATGTTTTACAGGGGAACTAATTCAAGACGGGAAGAAGGTATGGGAATCGGACTTACCGTTGTTAAAAGTATTATAGATACGCACGGCTGGACCATTGACGTACAATCTGAACTTGGCGAAGGGACGGAATTTATCATTACTATTCCCCTAAAAAACGAAAAAACGACGTCATAACAATGATTCAAGAAATTCATTAAGGAAAAGAATTCCTTTACCAGTCAATGCGTAAAAATGGCGGGTATTCTTTTCATACTTAATACATCTGCCTGTTTTTTCCCAGTCACAGAAAAGATGTTTAATTTTTTCTGAAAATGTTATACCGAATTTTTCTTCATATGTTTCACGGCAGATACCGGCAGAAGTACGAAGTCCCATCATAAAAAACTCAAACTCTGCAGTTTCGGGAGTAATATACTCTGTTTCTTCAGGAATTTTGGTAATTTTTTTTTTGTTCCGTTGCCAGAAATCTATATACTCTGCAATGTTTCGCGTATTCGTTTCTCTTACGGTCAATATTTTTCTTCCCCCGTAAATTGTCCCCGTTGCACTTGCACCACAACCAATATAATTTTCTTGACTCCAGTATACTAAATTATGCAGACATTTTTTTCCGTCTCTGCAGAAATTCGAAACTTCGTACTGCTCGTACCCGTGAGAGGAAAGATAATTTCTTCCTGAAATCCACAGTTCATCAGCCCAATCAAAATCATACGGAATTTTCTTTGAAAAAATATTTTCACCAAGCGGAGTACTCTTCTCTACCGTCAGCGAATAAAGTGATACATGGTCCGGTCTATATGCAAGCAAAGAGTCAAGACCCGCGGTAAACGACGATTTCGTTTCTCCGGGAAGAGCAGAAATTATATCCGCAGAAAACTGCCCGTGCCAGTATTTTTTTATACAGGTAAGAGCCAGTCGTATATCGTCAGGACTACTTCGTCTCCTGACTGTCCTTAAAACATTACCGCAGAACGACTGAATACCACAAGAAAGTCGTGTAACGCCTGCATTTTCAAATGCTACAAGTTTTTTCTCTGCTATATCACAGGGATTACATTCAATCGTTGTTTCGCAGGATAATTTTTTACCGACAATATCAGCAAGTCCTGAAAATAAACGGTATATCTGCGGTTCTGTAAGAAGACTGGGAGTTCCGCCACCGACATAAATTGTCCGCCATGAATCTATGTTGTTAATTTCTGCTCTGTATGCGGATTCATGAAGTACGGCTTCAATATAAGTATCGGGAATACCTCCGCCGCATGGTACACTGTAAAAATCACAATAGGTACATTTTGAGAAACAGAATGGTATATGTATATATAGTGATATAGAACGTTCCACAGAAAGTTATAATAAGCGTAATTTCGGGAACGGAAAATAGACGCCAAGGCCTTTCGCTTTTATATCTTTTATATTCACGGGACCCCATAATCTGGAATCGATACAGCTGCATCTATTATCACCAAGAACAAAATACTGATCCTTTCCAAGGAATATTTTATCAAAATTACCACTTACACCGATATTACTGTCCCATCCCACTGGAACTGTGATTATATTTACGTCATATGATTTTTTCACACATTCAAACTCTGTAAGAAAATGCTTATTACCTTCCGGCTGTACAAAAACAATATATCCGCGCATATAGATAGTATCACCTGGAAGTCCTACAATGCGCCTTATCTGCGATTCTCGTCCCATCGTATTATCTTTGTCAAAGAGTGTAAATTGCTGTGCAGTAAAAAAACTTATCAGTGTATTTACTGCACGATATATCAATAAATGTTTTTCAGTGGAACGAGGCTTAAGGAGCACCACATCACCGCGTTGCGGTGTACCGATAAGAGGAGTAAAAAGAACACAAGTATCATTTGAAACATCAGGCTGCATTGAAACAGACCGTTCACGTACCGGAATCAAAAGAAACGTGCGTATAAGCATAATTGAAGCAAATATAGACAGTACGAAACACACACATATGATGATTCTGTGCTGCCTTTGTTTTTTCAATGTATATGACAATTTATATAATTCTTTATTCATCCGTTTTACAATAACATAAATAATACCTGTTTACAACACAAAAGTATCGCAACTTGTCAGGTTTCAATCGATATAATATAATCAGATGCAGTATGGCAGAAGGGAAAAAAATTATAGCAGAAAATAAAAAAGCTCGTTTCAATTATTTTATTGAAGATTCCGTGGAATGCGGTATTGAACTGTTAGGGGCCGAAGTAAAATCGATAAAGGCCGGTACTATTTCTTTTCCCGACAGTTTTGGGGAAATTATAAATGGAGAAATATGGATCAGGGGGCTTCACATTTCAGAATATACCTTCTCATCTGCTTTCTCACCGGATCCTGATCGACCGAAAAAACTGCTGTTGCACAAAGACGAAATAAAAAGACTTACCCGGAAAACCGAAGAAAAGGGATATACACTCGTTCCGCTCGATTTTTATCTAAAAAACGGCCGGGTTAAAGTAAATCTTGGCATTTGCAAGGGTAAAAAACAGTTCGACAAGCGTAATACGATACGGGACAGAGATGTAGAACGTGAAACCCAGCGGGAATTTCGCAGGGAGCTGAACGGATAGTGCGCAAAATTCTCAGGTATGTAATATATACTGCCATAGATACCATTATTCTGCTCCACCCGATAAACGCAGAAACAACCAGAAGTGTTGACTTTTTGGGGATTGTTTCTACTGATTTGGACAGCAGCATGGTAAAAATGACAGAAGACTTGTATTACACGCAAATGGGAGAAATTTCAGGATTTACAGTCATAGATAAACGTACAGAAGGATTTTCAACAAAATATATCTCAGATGGAAAACCTGATCTTTCGGTTACAACTTCACCTTTTGTTTTTTATGTAATTATAAAAAAAAGCAGTCAGAATACTGAAAAATGGATATGTATTTTTACTATCACAGACAAAAACAGGGGAAATTCTTATTCTGACAGCAAAGAGTATGATTCGTATTATAAAATACTTATGGAGTCAAAATCAGTACTGCAGTCGTTTTTTGCACATTATGTTACATCATTAAATACTACGGAAGTACCGGAAAGCAACAAAAATACAATTGATATATCTTCCATTGATTCAGATATGTCTTCAGCGTCAATTTCCACAGATATGCTTGCAGGAACATGGAGTGGAGAAGAATTTATTGATAAAATTGTCATTCTCCGTGGCGGACGTGGTTTTATTATTTTTAATAATGGTGCAACAATGAATATTTCGGTTGATATCGATAAAACCCTAAAAAAAGTTATTATTACTGAGACAGGAAAAGCAAATGCTTCTTTTTTTCCCGATCTTCCACGTAAAACTGCACTTGAAGCAGCAACGACAGCTCTTCCAATACAATGGAATCTTATGTTAAAAGATGTGAATACACTTACAGGAACAAAATCAACACTCGTACAGAATGGAGATGCATCACAAACAGGGACTGTTGCAGTCGTCTGGACAAGAAAATAGCGTTTGTTTAGATTTTTATAAATCCCTGACGTAAAATTGTTATTTTTCCATCAGAAACAGAAATAATCGTAGAAGGAAGAGCACCTTTTTTATCTCCGTCAGATATTATAAGGTCACATTCATTTTCAAATTCTTTGTATATTTCATCGATAGTATCAAGGACCGGATTTCCACTTCTATTTACACTTGTCGAATATATAGGAAAACCACATTTTTGTATTATTTTTCTTATCCATTCATCACCAGGACATCGATAAGCCGTTGTTCCTGTACCTTTTTTATCATGTACGATGACAGTAAGCGCACCAGGCCAAACGGTAAAAATTTTTTCAGGAATTTTATCATTAGTATAATTAAAAATGTCCTGAGGTTGGGCAATAAGTTGTATAAATGGTTTTGTTTCTGCTCTGCCCTTTATTGTACGGATACGAATGTCTGTATTATATATTTTTTTTTCGACAGGCTCTACTATTCCTGAAAATCCGTATACGGTATCTGTAGGTAAAATAAGAATTTTACCATTTTTTAAATATTCTGAACATTTTTCAACAGAATCAAAGTCAGATTTGTGGCACATCATAAACAGGTACTCCCTTTATAAAATCTTCTTTCACTTTTTTTGTTGTATGAAAACTAATCTTTCCGGTTCTATTATAATCTGCAAGTAACATAAGTATCAGCGTTACAATAAAAAAAGCAAAACCGACAGCTTTGCAAGCACTCTCCGACACATACTTTACAGGGTTTCGTTTTAAAACAGTACCTGTATCATACAGCATTGTCTGGGAAGGACGCAATCCTGTAATTTTTACTAATTTTTCGTCAGTTTTCACAAAATCAAGTTTCCGGGCATACGCCGCAATAACATCTTTGTCCTTTTCAAGAGCAGTATATTCCAGAGACAGTTCATCGTTAATTTTCTGTATCGAGGCCGTCCGTTTACTTATGTTTCGTTTTTGTTCCTGCATCTGGCGATATACCCATATACCGTCTCTTCCAACAAAAAATGAAAGCATAGTATATACAAGTGTACCCAAAAGTACAGCTATCAGACACTTTTTATGAACCATATTTCATCTATCGGAATACTTTTCTGTTTTCTGAAATAAAAAGATGTGTTATAATCTACAGTATAAAGATAAACAGACAAAAAGTTACTATATTTAACTATTTTTTCTGCAGAATTATGCCGATATAAATAGAGTATACTATTTATCTTCTGAATATGAGAGGAATGATATGAGCGATTCGACAGATACCACAAATGAACTTGACAGTTACGGTGTATGGGTAAAACAACCTTTAAAAACGCAATCTGATGAGGCTCCCGTAAATGATAGAGATAAAAAATCAGATGATGCTATCGCTGATACAAATCTGGCAGATTTCGCGGATATAGATATATCATCCATCGCGACAGACATTTCCACAGACGCAGCAGATAAACTTCAGGATGATACAACGCTCACAACGGAAGAGCTTTCCGGTATTACTGATACAATAGATACTTCAGAAATACCGGAATCTTCGAGTAGTACAGAAATAATTGAAGATATAAAAGAACCGGAAAAAATTGATGAAATATCTCTTGAAGATTTTCTTGATGAAGGTTTTTCAGATCCTGCTTCGCCTTCTGTAACTGTCGAAGATTCCTCTAATAAAGATAAAGACGAACTTACTGTACCGTCTAACGAATCTGAAGAAGATGTTTCACTTGATGACTTTCTTGATTCGGATTTCTCTGTCAAAGAAGCATCAAATCAGGAAAAAATTCCTGACGAGGCTCCTCTTGATATAGATCTCTCTTTTAGCGATGATCAACCTGAAGGAGAGAGTGTTAACCCTCTTGAGCAGGAAGAAGCCGTTGATTTTGATGCATCTGACGTACCGGAAAAAACATCTGAAAATACTGAATCAATTGATGCAGATAATCTGGATGATATGTTCAATTCTATTACAGATACGTCTCAGGAAACAGAATCGTCTCCTGTTGCAGAAATCGGTTCAGATGATGAAACAAAAGGCGAAATAAGTGATTCAGTTACAGCAGACACCGAAAATGTCGCTTTGTCGGATTTTGGTGTTGATGCAGATGCAGAAGAAACGCCGGTTACAACAAATATATCTGAAAAAAAATCAAAACCTGCAAATATTGATTATGATCTTACTGTTACAGAAGAAGATGATGTTTCTGCTGCCCCTGTCGTAAATGAAGTAAAATCGGATTCAGGAAATAGTAATATACCAGACAGCTTTGATGAAGAGACAAATTCCTTAATTGGTACAACTTCAGAAAAGCCTAAAATCTCTTCTGAAACAACTTCTGTTGATAATACACTTCTTCAACAAATTGTTTCAGATCTGTCAGGGTTAAAAAAAGAAATTTCTAATCTTAAAAATGATTTTGCAGAATTAAAAGCTCATGAAGCAACTGCATCTGATACAGAAACAAAAAAACTGACAAAAGGTGGTTTCTTCGCAGAAGAAGACGCCGATGAAACAATTTCGCTGTCAGGAGATGAACTAGACAACATAATGAATACGGCAGACTTTTCTAATAATAAGGAAGTCGGGTCCGAAAATAAAACAGACGAAACTGATTCAGTTTCTACATCTCCAAAAGAAAAAATTAATGAATATGAAGAAATAACTACTTCTGATGAACTTGAATCTATTCCACAAAGTGAACTTAAAAATGAGCCGGCTGAAGAACTTACTGATGACAATTTATTCGGAACGATAGATTCTTCAATAGATGTTCCAGAAACACCAGCTGTAGACGATTTAAAATCTTCCGACCTTACTATGAATTTTGACAATGAAAAGCTTGAAGAACCAAATCTTGATATTAGTGCTTTTTCGGTCGACTCAACCGAGGAAGCTATACCAGATGAACTTCCTGAAGAAATTTCCATTCCCAAAGTGGATGATATTCTTGTTGAATCTTCATCAACAGATTTTATGGATTTTGTAAAAGATACTACAACAGAAACATCCCTACCCGTTTCTGATGATACAGTTACGGAACGGACAGACCTAAACTATAATGAAGACATTCAAGCGCCTGAAGAGTATTCCGATTTACCGGAGACAGATAATCTGTCCATAGAATCTTCGGAAACAGAAACGTCAGACAAGCAAAAAATTGAGGACGATACAAATCCTGATAAAGTTCTCTCTGAAGAAATATCTGATTCAGATTCTCTCACGAAGGATAATATTGATTATCTTAATACAGACGAAATTGCGAAAAATGAACTTAATGCTGATATAACTGCAGATACAGAAAAATCTAACGATATTACCGAACCAGTCTCAGATTCTTCTGATCCACAGAAAAAATCTGCCCAAGAATCAAAAAAAGAAGATTTGCCAGGCGATTTGACACAAGAAGTAAAATCAGTTCTTCTCTACATGGACCAGCTTCTCGAAAATCTACCAGAGGATAAAATTATCGAATTTGCCCGTTCTGAACATTTTGCAACTTATAAAAAACTTTTTTCGGATTTAGGATTGTCTTAAATGGGATTACTCAGCCGCATTTCCACAGAACTTCCGGCTCAGGTATCCTTTGGAGAGTCAAAAAATACCGGTCTTCTTGCAAAAACTACAAAGCTTTTTGAAAGTCCGGTAAGTACATCGTTTTCAGCACTCTGTAATACATATTCATTTTTGCACTGTGCACTGTTTACAAATTATAATGATGTATTTATCATGACTCAATGCAAAGGTATTGATGCAATTACCGTAGCATCTTCCATATCTTCCCGTGATTATTGGGACGGAACGATAGGTAGTTCTGACTTTTTTGTCAGTCTAAAAAAAATTGACAATAAATTTTCCGGATTTTATCAGATATTTTCTTCTTCATTTAAAGAACAAATACAAGGCCTCCATTTTTTAAGAATCACGAGTGACTGTATTTTTGTTAATATTGATTTTGATTCATATAAAGATTTATCTGTATCCTCTGCAGAGATAAGGAATGTAATTATATGTTACCTTTCTTCCGTTAAAAATGAGGACAAAATTTCCACTGTTCCAAAATTGAATTACGATTTTATGCATACCACAGCTTATCTTATGCTTCTTTCTGTAAAAATTGCAGTAAATTCATCAATACGTAATGTAAATATTTCTAATGAACTAATTCATGATTGTATTTTTACTACTATTTATAAAGAAATTTTATGTATACTTAAGCAACATTTTTTAGAACCAAATATTTGTATTCAAAATGGTAATGGTGAAATAAAACTGGTACTTTTTGCACAAAAAGAATTAGATGACACAATTCTTCAGTATCATATCGCTCATACATTAAAGCCAGTTCTTTCTTCATTTTCAAATTCAATTATTCTTCTCAAAACTGGTACAGCTTCGTCAGAAGACAGTATACGTAAATTTATTTTCGAAGGCTGATGTTGCGCATTATATTTTCAACCGCTAAAAATGGTTCCAGAACATGTTCTGACGGAAATGTATTGCTTCATTCTGCATATAACCCAGAACAGGAAGCAGAACGTTTTGTTAATTCTATTACATGCTCTTTTAATCCGTCTTTTATATTGATTCTAGAACCGGCTCTTTCCTATTGTTCTTCTTTTCTTCGTCTGAAATACCCTGATAAAAAAATACTGGCAGTCCGCTACAGTGAAGCTTTCTCCTTCTGCGATAATTTATGGGATAAAATATTCCCAATTTATGACATATCGGTTCCTTTTGAGGAACTGCTGTTTAATGAACTTGGTGAAGAAGGTATTTTTTCAACACTTTTTCTCTCATGGACTCCATCTGCGCGTGCATTTCCGGATATTGACAACTCAGTATGGAGCGAAATAAAAAAAGCCGTACTGAAAAGCCGTGATATTCTTTATACAAGAAGTTTTTTTGGTTCCCGCTGGACTTCCAATATCTTTACTTTCTGTCGTTATCTGTCAAAAACTTCATTTCCTGTACAAAAGGGGACCTGTGCTATCGTTATAACAGCGTCAGGTCCGAGTCTTTCCGGTACTCTTCCCTTATTAAGAAAATACAGACGATCTTTTTTTTTAGTGGCAGTATCCTCTTCTCTCTCTGTTCTTCTTAACAATCATATTCTACCTGATATGTGTATTTCAACAGACGGAGGTTATTATGCGGAAGCACATCTTATGCCTTACGAAAACGGCAGATGTTCTGTTCCGCTTGCACTTTCTGCTGAAAGCTTTTGTAAAAAAAAGGTCATAGCAGACAATACAATTATTCCCCTTATGTATAACGACGGACTCTCAGCTTCTTTACTTCCATACTGTGGCATACAGGGAGTACCTGCACAACGCAACGGAACAGTCAGTGGTACGGCTGCAGAATTTGCACTAAACATTACTACGGGACCTGTTTTTTTTTGCGGTCTCGATCTTGATTCATCTTCAGGGTATCAACATGCACAACCCAATTTGCTTGAAACGGTTGCTTCCAGTGTTGATAACCATATCTCTCCAAAAGAAACACGTATATCTGCTTCTCGTTTTTCTACAGGAGCTCTGTCTGTGTATAGCAACTGGTTCAAGTCTCTTGCTCCGGAAAAAACAAAAAGATTATTCAGATTGTCTGATCATTTCAATTTTTCTAATACACTTGGATCAATTAAAGATATTGATTTTAATTTTTTCGGTGAGAATATTCAGGAAAATAAATTTCCTTCATTCATGGATACCCTTATTCCGACGTCAGTAGAATCATCAGAAAGAGAATTTATTAAAAAAAACAAGTACTCTGACGAATGGCTTCATTCTATTTTTCCTGTCGAATACCTTGTTTTTCAACGATCTTCGTGTCAGATAGATTCCGAAAAACGAAGAAATATTCTTGAGGAAAAAAATAACGCACTTCTGTGCCGATTAGAAAGGATACTGCATGAATAATTCTGTTTATAAAACAATTCTCATTTCGAAAAATGGATTCCCTGTTCCTGTTTTTTCAAATGGACATACGATGCACTCTCGATATGATCCGGTCAAAGAAGCGGAAAAAACGGTGTCTCTTTTAAAAGGTGACTGCAATTTCTTTCTTGTTGCAGGAATAGGCGGTGCATATCTTATAAACGCTATCAGGAAAATATACCCAGGAAGTATTATTCTTGCAGCCGAAAATTCATACGAAGATATTGATTTTCTAAAACAAATACCCTCTTTTTTAAAAATAGAAAATGATAAAAAAATCATTATTTTCCCTGTTGATCATACGGCTCAAATGCTTCTTCATTATTATCTTCCGGCAATATACGGTTCGCTTCAAATAATCGAACAAACAAGCTGGATAATAGAAAATACCCCGGGAATCGAAGAATTCAGAAAAGAAGTAGCAAGCGCCTCAAAAATTATTTCTGCTGACTTTTCTGTCCAGGTACACTTTGGAAAAATATGGCAGAGAAATATTCTGTCCAATCTGAAAGAACTTTATCCTCTGGAAAAAATATCATTTCCAGTTAATAAAACAGCTCTTATTGCTGCAGCAGGTCCATCACTTGATTCAAATATATCATATATAATTAATAACAGAGATTCACTTTATATTATTGCAACCGATACGTCTTTCAGCAGTCTTAGTAAACGTGGTATCAGCTGTGACGCTGTTATATCCATTGACGGACAGGAAATCTCTCATAACCACTTTTTTTTGTACAACAACATTTCCTCAAATACTTTATTTATTTTTGACCTCTGCGCAAATTCTTCTGCAGTCCGCACAATACATAAAAAGGGGTTTAAAATTCTGTTTGTCCATACGGGGCATCCACTTGCACAGTATATATCCGAATATTCAAAACTATCGGGTAACGGTTCCTTTTTGCGTCTTGATTCCGGAACAGGAACGGTCACTATTGCGGCCACAGATTTCGCTGTAAAAGCAGGATTCTCCCACATTATTGTAGCAGGGGCTGATTTTTCGTATCTTCACGGTAAATCCTATATGAAAGGTACTTATCTTGATATTCTTTATAACAAAGAATCAAACAGGCTTTGTACCGGCGAGACAATCTTTGACAAGCTTTTTTTTCGTGTACCACTTATCCAGTATAAAAATCTCAGAGGAAGAGTTACAACTCAAATTCTTGAATCATATAATACCTCTTTTAAGAACTGGCTTACGTTGAACAATATGTGTATGAAGGAAAAAAAGTTTCTAAAATTCTGCCATACAGATAAGAAAAACAAATTTCTTATTTCTTCGATGAAAACATTTGATATTAATTCTTTTGTACGATACATGCAGGCAGATATTTATAATGTTGATTTTACATCACTTCTTCCAGATACTTTACCACCTGTTCTTCTTTCAATGCTTCCAGCTGCAGCTTATTTCAGGGCTAATACTGCAGACAAAGTCAGTATCAAGACTCTGATAAATCTTGCATACTCTCAAATTCTACGATATACTCAATCATTATGAAGAGTAAGAGTACTTTTATCTATTCATTTATTATTTCATTAATTTTTGCATCAGCTGTTTTTTTCTTTTGTTATAGTCTGATTCAGGAATATACAAACGGATCAGAACGTACTGGATACAAATTTGATCACATGCTGCATATTACTTCTACAACTCTCTCTTCATATGACCCTTTATCACCAGAATTCAATAAAGTATTCAACGAAGCATGCGGAAACATGGAAGATTATTCTTTTATTACATTGAAAAATGCATCTTCACTTTTGTATGTCTATCCGGATGCAACAGTTACAAATGAGGGAAATTCTTCACATTTTTGCAGGGTATATTCAAGTCATTTCACCAAAAACGGTATTTCTTACACGCTTACAGCGTCATTGTATCTTCTACGACCTTCCTTGATTTTTTATTATGCAAGATTTTCATTTCTTATTATATTTGCAGCAACAGTATTATTGTTCATACTTATTTTATATCTTCATTTATCAGAAAAAAATTCTGATAACAATACTATTTACAATGAGACAGATGAGTTTTTAGAACAGAAATCAAAATTTTCTCAGGAGACAGATAATCGATCCGAATCAGAACCTTTTTTTAGTGAAAAAAAGTCACCTGATGAATGTGAACCTTCTGAAGAAAAATATGTCAGCGAAGATACGAAAAATGAATCTGATTTTAAAAACGAAGAAATATTGGAAGCTGCTGTTCCTGCTGACACTGCAGTCAAACAGGAAAATCCGGAAGGTCTTTTCTCTCCTATTACCGGATTAGGCTGGGAACAATATCTTGAAGTGCGACTTGACAGTGAACTTGTCCGTGCTGCATCAGCAGAACAGGATCTGTCGCTTTTTATAATACGTATTCCGACGATGGCTTTGACAGATGATGTGACTCAAAAAGTCTGCAATTACCTTCTTGAGCAATTCCAATTTAAAGATATGCTTTTCGAATATAAAACTGATGGTTTTGCAGGCATACAAGAGAATACCGCTGTTGATGAAGCGGTGTCATTTGCAGGTACATTATATTTGGGTATTGCCAAAGTACTAAAGGAAAACAGTACAAATTTGAAATGCGCAATCGGAATTTCATCCAGGTCGGTTCGGATGCTGCCAGGAAAACGCCTTATCCAAGAGGCTGCAGAAGCTCTGGAACATGCATTTAAGGAACCTGATTCACCTATTATTGCATTTCGTGCAAACGCAGACAAATATCGTAAATTCATAGAAACTGAAAACAAAAATTAATTTTTATCCGCATTTTTTTCTTTTGCAGGTACACTACCATCATCTTTAAGTGCATCATTTATTTTTTTACTAAAATCAGAAATCGATTTATTATCAGGAAATTTCTCCTTTAATACATCTAGTTGAGTTTCTGCCAGCTCGGCTCTTCCCTGAGACAACAATATTGCTATATAATTAACGATAATTTCTTCATTATCAGGTTCTTCTTCCATAAGCGATTTATAAATCATCATCGCATCATCAAGATCTCCTGACATAGCTTTTATATATGCACGAGAAAGCTTAAGATTTACATTCTTAGGATCCCTCTCAATCATTTCATCGTATACGTCTTCAGCATCTTTCCAGTCTTTGGCAAGCGCATAAGTTCTACCGAGCTTATAATAAACTGTCCAATACAGCTTTTTGTCTTTCATTGCAAGTCGATAATACGTTACAGCCTTATCATATTTTTCAAGATCAACATAAGCATCAGCAATCGCAAGATATTCCGAACTTATACGTTCTCGTAAAATAAAATCTTCACCGGGAACAGCAAGATGAGCAGTCGTACTACTACACGAAAAAGAAGTTGCAGCAATTATAATAACTACTGCTGTACTTACAAAAGCTGTAATGGACGTTTTCTTCATTCTCACCCTAAAACTGTTTGTTCGATTTTATAAAGTTGTGAACGATACAGTCCTGCAATATTGCTGCCGTAATCGGCAATAAGCTGAATAATGTTACGAGGCATCTCTTTTTTATCACAACCGTTGAGTCGGTCACCGGCATCCCCCAAACCAGGCATAATATATGCCGATGTGTTAAGTGCAGGATCAAGCCACAATGTATAGCAGGTACAGTTTTCCAGTGCACGTGTTACACGAATACTTCCTTTTAGAGCCGATATAGTATTAAAAAACTTAATTGATCTAGGTTTTATTCCCTGACTTTGCAGATACTTTACAACAGTCACAAGAGATCCGCCTGTTGCATTCATCGGATCGGCAAAAATAAGATCTTTCCCGTCAAGCTCTTCAATATTAAAAAACGATTTTTTAAGATTAAGGATGTACTCCATATCAGCTTCACTCTTTTGATCATTCCGATTAATTTTAAAAAGTGCAAACGGGGTCACGTAATCGTGCGAAGAATACTCCTCTATCTCCTTTGATATAATCATGCTTGGAAGCAGCGCGCCACGAAGCATCACACACATAACCGAGTTTTCTATCTTACTGTCTATATCAGGTATTTTGTGAACTGCATAATTCTGAACAGGATTTGTTACAGGTGTTTTTACAATTATATGATTTTTTTTATCAGAATGTTCATCCGTATATGCCATACGAAAAAGCATTTCATAAGCGCGCTGACTATAATACATAAATTCCTGATGGTCTGTATTAACATCACGCAGTTTTGCTATTACACGAGAGGCTTCTGCGTGAGCACCTTCTTCGGTTACAAATGAAAAAACCCGTATCTGAGGATGGGCGGCACATATTTCCTGCATCTTATGACCCATTTTATCATATGCATCAATAATTTTATGTTCGTTTACCGGATCGAAAGATTTCATAGTTTCTTTATACATTTTATCAAGAACGTCGAGATCAAGTAGATCCTGTCTTGTAAGATATCCATCCAGATCCTCTGCTTTTAAAACTACTTTATCATCTGCCATGACACACTCCACTTAATTAATTTATAATGTGAACAGCCCGTACAGCTGTTTTTTATTTATTTTAATGTTTGAAACAATAAGATGAGTCGGAGATGTAAGCTGTGTCTGTGAATTGGTAAGACCAAAAGCAAGCGACAACATACTTTCTCCTGCTTTTATCATCCGTTCATTATTAAATTCAAACTCTATTGTCATAATATACTGATCAGTGTAATTCTGGTCTGTAATCATATAACCCTTTACATACGCAAGTCTCAGATTGAGATTTGTCCCTGTAAGAACGGTAAGAAAAGACTGAGGTTTTACTGCATAAAAACGTATCTGATCTCTGCCTTCGCTTAACCATTCATAAACACTGCTCTGAATACGATTTGATAAATCTCCGTTGAACGCATGATTATGATATGAATCTATCATAGAAGGAACAGCATAACCAAAGCAGGCAATATTGTCTGAAGGAAAAGCTGCCTGCATTCCCGATGATTTTTCAGTATAATAAACATACTCTACAAGTTTCCCTGCTGTATTTTTTTCATAAACAGAAGAGAATTCCCATCCGCTGTTTTTTTTAAATGCTCGTGAAACAGCAATCCGCGGTACGATACCTGATACAACAGCCTGTACCGCTGTCTGATTGAGTTTTCGTTCAAGACCTGCATAAACAATGTCTATCCGTTCTGTTATTTTATCAGCATTTTCAGGACTTATTCCAACAATACCGCTTTGAAGAATTCTTGATACAAGCACAGGATCTGTTTTTTCCGGTATTTTCAGATAAAAAGAACTACCTGCATCAAGGATATCCAGCGGATTTACAGGATTTGCCTGTGGTACGGATTTACAAGATATAAAACAGACCGCCAGTATCCCCATGCAAAGTATCTGTACCAATATGGCATCAGTCTTTTTCAATTGAAATGCTCCATTTCTCCTCATCTGCTTCAACAACAGTGCCATTTAAACTATCCACCCATAATGCAGAAGTTGCCAATGTTTCATTTGCAACAAAATCTGCAAACATTGTATAGGCTGTTTTTAACTCAGAATCACCACTAAGTCTTAACGTAATACGATCGGTAATATCAAGTCCCGTCTCCTTGCGCAGATTCTGTATTCCCCGGATAAGGTCGCGTACATATCCTTCCTTTTTAAGTTCATCGGTAATTTTTGTATCAAGTCCGACGGTAAGTGTTCCCTCATTAAGTACTTTAAGATCATCCTTTTCAAGACGTTCAACATTCACCTTTGTACCGTCAAGGTCAATGTACTTTCCCTCTACCTCTATTGTAAGTTTTGAACCTTCTAAAATATGCTGAATTGCATTCTGATCAAGTGCCTCAATTTTTGCAGACGCTTCCTTCATAAGAGATCCCAGCTCTTTTCCTAACACGCGAAAATTAGCTTTTGCCCTATACTCAACAAGTTCATCTTCCCGTTCATGAAAAATAACTTTTTTTACATTGAGTTCTTCACGAATGGAATCTTCCATTTCTGCCAGAACGATTTTTTCATCAACATTACGTGTTACAAGAGCCACACTTTCAAGTGGCTGCCTGTTCTTTATATTGAACGTATTACGCAGAGATCGTCCCATGGAAACAGCTTTCTGTACCGTGTTCATCTTGAATTCAAGCTGTTCATCCCTCCATTCTTCGTTATATACAGGATAATCAGCAAGATGCACAGATTCTTTATCATCATGATTTTTAAGATTCTGCCAGATTTCCTCTGCTATAAACGGAACAAACGGCGCTGCAACAAGTGAAAACGTTTTTAACGATATATAGAGAGCTGCATATGCTTCTTTCTTATCATTATCGTTCTCACTCTTCCAGAACCGTCTTCGTGACCGTCGGATATACCAGTTGTTTAGATCTTCTATAAAAACAACAATCGGATCAATTGCACTTGAAAGATCATAATTATCAAGTGCTGATGATACGCTTTTTACAAGCTGCTGAGTAATAGAAAGCAGCCATTTGTCGAGCGGATTCTGCGGTACTGTCTCGTCAAACTCATGTCCCGTCGGTTGGATTTTGTCAATATTCGCATATTGAACAAAGAAACTGTAACTATTCCACAACGGTATAATGATATTTTTGAGGACATCCCGTACACCGTCGTCACTGTAACGAAGATCGTCCGCTTTTACAACAGCAGAATGCATAAGAAACAAACGTATTGCATCTGCCCCGAATTTATTAATAGCCTCGACAGGATCTGTATAGTTATGGAGACTCTTTGACATTTTTCGTCCGTCAGAAGCCAATACGAGTCCACTTACAATACAGTTTTTGAATGCAGGTCTGTCAAGCAAATCACTTGCAAGAACGGTTAGTGTATAGAACCACCCTCGTGTCTGATCAAGACCTTCAGAGATAAAGTCTGCCGGGAAATGTTTTTCAAAGTATTCCTTATTTTCAAACGGATAGTGATTCTGCGCATAAGGCATTGAACCAGATTCAAACCAGCAGTCGAGAACCTCCGGAATACGATGCATAGTTCCACCACACTTTTTGCACGGTACTGTAATTTTATCAACATACTGTTTGTGAAGGTCCTCTGGATATACACCAGAAAGTTCTTTCAATTCCTGCCGGCTTCCGACACAAATTGTCTCACCACACTTGTCACATTTCCAGATCGGTATCGGATTACCCCAGTAACGGTTACGGCTGATTGCCCAGTCGCGCGCACCAGCAAGCCACTTTCCAAAACGGCCTTCCTTGATATGAGCTGGCTGCCAGTTAATCTGAGCATTCGCTCTGAGGAGGCGCTCATGTTCGTCTGCGACTTTTACAAACCAGCTCCCTATCCCACGATAAATGAGAGGAGAATCACATCTCCAGCAGTGAGGATATGAATGGAGTATCTGATCGCGTTTTACAAGTTTTCCTTCTTTTTTGAGGCGGTCCATAATATCTTTATCGCAATCTTTTACAAAACGTCCCTCATAGTCAGAGACTTCACTAGTAAATTTGCACTCTGCATCAATTGGTTCCACAAATGGAATTCCGGTTCCTGAAAACACTTTGCTGTCGTCTTCACCAAAACCAGGAGCGGTGTGTACAATACCCGTACCGTCTTCTATAGAAACAAAATCCGCATTAAAAACACGAAAGGCGCCGTCACTTCCGTCTTCTTTTACTGCAAGTTTTGCAAAATACGGAAAGAGAGGTTCATATTTTGCACCCAAAAAATCTTTCCCTTTGCGTGAATATATAATTTTATAGCCTTTTTCATCTTTGTAATATGCGGAAAGCCGCGTCCGGGCAAGAATATAATAATCACCTGATTCTTCATCAAATATTTTTACATAATCAATATCAGGCCCCATTGTAAGACCTTCATTGGACGGAAGTGTCCAAGGCGTCGTCGTCCATGCAAGAAAGTATGTCTTACCGTTCGTCATTTCAGGATCATCAACACCTTCCGGTGCACGGACAATTTTGAAACGAATAGTTATCGCGGGATCGTTTACATCTTTATACCCCAGTGCAAGTTCATGATTTGAAAGAACTGTGGAACATCTTGGACAATATGGAAGGATGTACTTTCCCTCGTAAATCATATTTTTATCCCAAAGAGCTTTTACAACCCACCAGATGGATTCCATGTATTCGGGATTCATTGTCTTATAGTCGTTGTCAAAATCCACCCACCGTCCCATGCGGGTAATTGTTTTTCGCCATTCACCGGTATAACGAAGAACACTGGCCTTGCATTTATCATTAAACTCTGCAATACCATATTTTTCAATTTCATGTTTTGAGTTAAGACCAAGTTCCTTTTCAATGAGATTTTCAACAGGAAGACCATGACAGTCCCAGCCGAAACGGCGTTCGACTTTTTTTCCTTTCATTGTTTGATAACGGGGAATTATATCTTTAATCGTTGACGGTATAAAATGACCGAAATGCGGAAGGCCTGTAGCAAACGGCGGTCCGTCGTAAAATACGTATTCTTCAGCATCTTCACGCTGCGAAACTGATTTTTTGAATGTGTCGTTGTCCTGCCAGAATTTCAGGACTTCTTCTTCCTGCTTCGGGAAGTCTGCTTTTGGATCAACTGGCTTGTACACGAAAAGACCTCTTTAAATATAAAATACTATCGAATATTATGCCATGTATTGAAGAAAAATACTAGCTCCTGTTATTCCTGCAGATATAATTATTCCGAAGACTCAAAAGAGGTTTTTATTTTCGAAGTTCCAGTCCCCTGCATAACTTCGGTTTCCATTTTCGTATATGTACTGTATGCAGCAGCCTGTACTGCATCAATACGTCCTTCCCGTCCGTCAGTTTGAGTAAACTCCTTTTGCCTTTTTCGTACAGCCTGTATCTGTGTATTGTCTTTTTCAAGCATGTTTATTATATCCCAATGCCAGTCAACATTATCGGGAGGAAAAAGCGGAGGAGGATCTGTTTTCCGTCTTTTGTTTGCCTCTGCTACTATCTGCATGAGGACAGAAGCTTTATTCTTTCCTGTAACTTTTGTCAGATACGGCTTTCCGAACGCACATATTGTGCCAGTTGAATCAAGAGTATAATCTGTAAGAGGTGATGCAGATTTGTCAATATTGCGTATCTGGAGACTCCGTCCGGTTACACATGTAAAGACACTTCCATCTGATACAATATGTTTTGCCACATGAAATGAATCTTCGCCGTCACTGAACGATGCATATGCATCTGTATATTCCATTGTTGTTAACCAGTACCGAAGTGTATAGACAGCATTGTCTACAACATAATAGGAAATGATGTTTTCATTCATAGCAAGAGGACACACCCTTATACTGTTCCGAGAACTTATCCCCTGCCAGTAACCAAAAAGAGGATTTTCGGTCGATGAAGTACGGGTATCATTCGTCCGTCCTTTTATCACAAAATTGAGATAAAGATTATTTTTTATTACCGCCACAGGAATTCTTGTAATATTCCGGTCCTTTGTTCCATAATGTATGACAAGTTCCCAGACTCCACTGTCTTCGGGAATATTTATACCCGAAGCATCATAGCGGGGGGGGCGGACCTGAAGAGGTTCATACACAACTTTGATATGTTCAGCCTCTTTTGCCGTCGCCGTACAACTGAAACGTGTAACATTGTCAGAAAAAGAAACGGGCTCAGCGGCACGGTCAAAGAACCAGCCATAATATGTTTTCAATACAATTGCCAGCTCTGAAGGTTGAGTATTCAGAGCTGGCCTTCTCAAATCCGGAATGGAAGCATTCGGGGGATCTACAACCGCATCCGACTGTGCCGAGGCTGTTTCTGCAGAGAGAGCCGGTTCTTCCGATGGTGCAATAAAAAAAACATACCTGTCCGCTCCCTGCCAGATACCTTCCAGCAGTGTGGGTGTAAATACCGATTGATTTTCAGGAACTGGGACATAATCATTCCCGTATGACGAAGCCTGTGCATGAGCATCAAGCTCTGTCTGAGCTGCAAGAGGCAAAGAGATGCATAACATAAAAATCATCAGCCGCGCAGGCAATAAAGTATGGAACTCTCTAAAAAAGCAGCCGGGATTTTTTACTTTCATGCGGCAAAAGGAGTTCTGTATAAGCCCTGACGTACGAATAAAAAAAAACAATAATGGTGAATATTTCACACTTCCATTATCGGTCCCTCAGCAGTGTGTCTTTACTGCATTACGCTGTTATCCTGACTGAACAGTTTCTTAATCTGTTTGTCATAAATCTTAGTTATTTTAAAGCGCATCATTTCCCCTTTCGCGTTTACTTCCTTACCCTGTTCAAAACTTTCAGGAAGCAGAACAAAACGACTTATTCGTTCACATGTACGGAATCCGGTCTTATCACTGATGCGGCGTTCAATTTCTTCGCGGAACATAATCTGTATTTCATTCGATTCGAGAAGCGACTCCCATGAACTGTACATAATACGGGAATTATCAGCCCATTCGGTAACAGCCTCCTTTGCAGGTACAATAAGAGCCGCTATATATTTTCTGTCCTGTCCAACAATCATCGCACGTTCAATATAAGGACTGTCAAGAAGTGCTGCTTCTATAACGGCAGGTTCAATATTTTCTCCACCCAGCAGAACAATCGTATCCTTTGCACGTCCGGTTATTTTTATCTCGTTATCCTGTGTAAGCATACCTATGTCGCCGGTATTAAGCCATCCGTTTTTATCTATAACCTGCTCAGTAAGATCAGGCCGACTGCAGTATCCCTTCATAATCTGCCGTCCGCGGGCCATAACAATGCCTTTTTTCCCCGGTGCGAGAGGTTCTGTACCAATAGTACCGTCCTCACTCATAGCAACTACTTTCACTTCTGCAGATGGATAAACAACACCCACGCAACCTGTTCGCGGTTTGAGCGGATTTCTTACCGAAAGTACCGGTCCGGCTTCCGTAATGCCGTATCCTTCAAGAAGATTAAAACCAATTGCATGATAGAACGCATCAACGTCACTCTGCAATGCCCCTCCACCGGAAATAGCAGCAACCATATGCCCTCCGAGTACAGCCTTTACCTTTTTGAAGACCACAAGCTTACATATACCGTAAAGAGGTGCATAAAGAATGAAGGGAATAATTCCCCAGAAAAAATCCCAGAACCTTGTACCGTTATTATACCGGCATACAAGTCCGTACACATGGTCGTGAGCCCATGAAAAACGTTTTCCGATCTGTATAGCAATATTAAACGAGAAGCGGGTAACACTATTTTCTTTTTTCATCTGCCGGAAAATACCATGTGCAAGTGATTCCCACAAGCGGGGGACACCACACATCCATGTCGGATGTACTTTTGCCATGTCACCAAGCAATGCTGCAGCAGCAGGTTTTGAATATGCCATCCCGGCTTTAAGTGCAATAATGAAATACTGGAACGCACGTTCAAAACTGTGCCATACAGGAAGAACAGAAAGCCAGATATCTCCGTCTTTTGTATTCGGAAGTGCAAGTCTCACAACTTCGCATTGAGCAATGTAGTTATCGTGCGTAAGCATAACGCCTTTCGGAGTACCTGTCGTTCCGGATGTAAAAATAATAGTTGCAAGTTCATCCCCTTCTGTTTTATCAATTTCCGCTTCAACGGACCGGCGTTCTGATTCAGCAGCATGACGTCCTGTATCTTCTAGTTCAACAAATTTTATGACGTTGAATCCCGATTCTGCAGCAATTTTCTCTGCACTTTCATCAGGAGAATCTATTAATATAACAGTTTTTAGTGCTGGAACTTTTTCTGTACAGTTTATAATTTTCAAAAGCTGCCGCTGATTTTCAAAAATACAGACTTCACATTTTACATAATTAAGAATAAAAGCCATTTCAGTACCAGTAGAATCACATCCGCGCGGTACGTCAGCCGCGCCTAGAGAAAGAAGCGCTTCATCCAGAATCATCCATTCACGCCTGTTATCAGACATAAAACCAATAAATTGACCACGATGTATACCGATCTTTTTAAGTGCACATGCCATTTCGATAACGCGGTTGTATACACGCCGATAGCTGTGATATTCATACTCTCCGATTTCGTTTTTTACAACCTGCAGCGTATAATCAGGATATGTCTGCGCCCGGGAACGTAACATAAGCGGTATATTTTTTGGAAGATTCTCAGCCCGGCTTTTATCAAACAATGATATGATTCTTTCAATCGTCCTTATCTTTTTCATAAAAAACTCCGTATCGATTTTTCTGGCAATGGTTTATCCAGATAAACTATTCTGACAACAATGGTTTCATTTGTCAATGATATTCATTTTTGATATACTCCATATATGACATATTTAGCAAAAGTCGGTGAACTTACGCTCAAGAGATCAAATATCAAAGAATTTGAACGCCAACTTGTAATTAATACACGTGAATGTCTGAAAGGACATAATGTTGATGTAAAACTTCACGCAGGCAGATTATATATCGACTGTGCAGACGCAGCTTCCTCTTCTGTTGAATTCATGCTTAACCATCTTATTGGTATAACAGGATGGGCTAAAACCACTACATGTGATAAAAATATTGAAGCAATAACAAACGCTGTTTACGAAGAGGCTCTCCGTGCAAAGCAAAAAGGAGCAGTAACATTTAAAATTGAAGCCAGGAGACAGGATAAAGATTTTCCACTTGACTCATACGGAATCTGCTGTAACGCTGCCGAAAAAACAGTTGATGAGGGAATCCTTACGGTTGATGTTCATCATCCTGACGTAAAAATAAACGTTGAAGTACGGGAACGTTGTTTTGTTTTTTCCGATGCCATAAAAGCCAACCGAGGTCTTCCTGTCGGGTGCAGCGGAAAGGGACTTCTTATGCTTTCCGGTGGTCTGGACTCCCCTGTTGCAGGATACAGGATTATACAGCGCGGAATGAAAATAGAATGTGTCTACTATCATTCATATCCGTATACATCAGAGGAAGCACAAAAAAAAGTTGAAGAGCTTGCAGCAAATATTGCAAATTACGGACTGGACACATATCTTAATATAATTCCGTTCACAGACGTTCAGATGCGCATTAAGGAAAAAGCACCTGAAAACTGGGCTACACTTATGCTGCGTGTCTGTATGATGAAAACCGCGAACATACTTGCTGAAAGAATTCATGCACAGTGTATCATCACAGGAGAAAGTCTTGGACAAGTCGCAAGTCAAACTATAGAAAATCTTTCAGTCACAGAACATTTTGCGGAATATCCGGTCTTCAGGCCACTTATTGGTACAGATAAGGAAGAAATAATCGACATTGCAAAAAAGATAGGGACATATGACACATCAATTCTTCCTTACGAAGATTGCTGTGTACTTTTCTCACCGAAACATCCTGTTCTGCATGCATCAGCGGAAGAGGCAGAACGTATCTATGAATTATTGAATGCCGATGAACTTATTAAAGAGGCATTTGAGAAACGTACCATAAAACATTTTACTTTTCCAGCAGCAAAGTAGCAATTTTCCCAGAATCAGTATTAAGATTCATACTATCAAAGTTCTTCTTCATCTTAACATCAAAATCTGCGTCATTGAGCAGTTCATTGATCTTCTGAAAAACATTTCCCGGTCGCCTTATGTAATAACCTACATTATGTTTTACCGCGAAATGCATGTTGCCAAGTTCCTGATTGTGAATATATTTGATTATGATTACAGGTTTTCGACAGGAAAGCACTTCCATAAGTGTTGCAGGTCCCGCTTTGATGACGGCACAGTCACAGATTTTTACAAGCTCATCAAGATAATCTATAAAACCGAAAACATGAAGGTCAAGTTTCGGATAAGTAGCTGCAAGAATATCAAGAGTTTCTTTAAAAGCCTTTTCCCGGCCACAGACCATAGCAACAGTAAACTTTGCTTTATGGATTACACATTCCTTGATTATATCGATTGCACCGGGAAGACCTTCTCCTCCACCAACAAGCAGGACTATCTTCTTATCAGGATCAAATCCGTATTTTGCCTTTATTTCGCAAACATGTTCTTTCGTAAATGGTGGCATACGGTATTTTTCGTTCATGAGAAAAGGAACAACCGTAACATTTGCTTCTGGAACACCACATTTTAATACCGCCTCGTTCTTTGCTTCCTGCGAATAAACGAAATATTTTAAATCTTTTTCATAAAACCACGCATGAGGTACTGTAAATGGATCAGTCACCATTGTAGTAAAATTCACTTTCCATGGAATGTGTCTAAGTGCTGATTTTACAAAAGGAGTGAGGGCAAAATGAAAAGAAACTATGTCTGTAGGATGTTTTTCCAGAAAAACGTGTCTCAAGTACCGTGTAGTCTGAAAACGCAACGGACGAACAAACATATCCTGTCCCCAGTGATGTGCACCTATATCATAAATAAGAGGGAATGCACCATGAATATAATTGCATGCATAATTATATCCTTTTTCAAAAGCGATGTGCCCAAACCAGTTTTTTTTATCAAAACCGTTTATCATCTCTATTTCAGTATCCGGATTCTGTACCTGAAGTGCATGCGCAAGTACTTTTGCCGCAGAAATATGTCCGGCACCTGTATTTAAATACAGGAATAGAAATTTACGCTTCATGATTTCTCCATATTGTTAATAAGTGTATAACACACTGAATTTAAGATATGCATTGTATTCATCGTGAAGCTGATTCTCCCACTTAGTAAGCGATTCTGCATATGTTGTCGCATTTTTTCCACTATACATTGGCGTATCAACACCTGCATTATGAATATAGGTATATGAAAATTCTGAATTCAGGTACAAAGAACCTGCACTGACACGGGGAAATTCATAGGAAATTTTTACACCACCCCTGCATATTGTCATTATATGATCTTCCGACATAAATTTTGTCGTATCACCATACACTGTATATATACCACCGTCAGTCGCATATATGGGTTTCCCCCCGTTTTGTACTGACGCATAATTTACGTTAAAGACTTTTTCTGCATTTTCAGCTGAAAGCGATTCATATTCATTCGCATGATGTGCAATTGAAACAAGCGTTGTAACCTTAAGGTTACGCATCGGAATAAGCCGTATCCGTAAAGATATCTGATCAGTGTCCGAAGGAAGGGCTACTCCCATACTCGTTCCATCGTTCGTAAAGGATGAAGTATAGCTGCCATCAACTGAATCAATCGATCCGTATGAATATGTATATGGTGTCACAAATGCAAAATCAAGATTCATCATTTCGCATAATGAATCTATCGGAGAATACGTTAATCCTGTCTTGAGCGCAAGCCGATGATCGCCGGTAAGCTTAATTTTCATAAGCTGAGTATAGTCAAGATGATCAATTGTCAAATCGGTATTCCATGCAAGCCCGCTGAAAAAATTATATTCAAATAAAAAACCTGACAACAGGTTGTCGTTGTATCCGTTCGCCAGGGAAGTTATGATATTGGGCATTAGTATAAAATATGATGGATCAAAACGATTACTGTATACAACTGCATCGTAATATGAAACGTGCCATTTTTTTCCAATCAGGACACGGACAGAATGAAACGTAAGAAATTTTCCATATTTTTTATTTTCACCATTTAAATCAGAAGATTCCAGTGCTGCAAAATACTGTGTAAAATCAATATATTTACCGTTGAGTACAAATAATGCCTGAGGAGAATTATATGCATTCTGGTTCAGCACATTGCCACCGTCGACGAATGGCCCGAAACCTATTCTGCTGTAACCAGCCGCCAGCATAACCTTTTCAGTACTATAAGAAGCGAGACAGTCTGCATTAAAATCAATATCCAAACTGCCCGTGTGTATGCCGTTTCCAAGCATATCATACCGTTCAGGTGTCCATTCATCCGTAAAATCATCAGAACATAAATCCAATGTTGTCGTCGACACACCTGTATTGTACCCAAAGGAAAAAACATTACCTGACATGAAATCACCAAATCCCCAAAGAGTACCGTTCAACTGTATGTTGTCTGCATATTCATCAGTTTTGGCATTCTTTGAAGAGACATTTTTCTCATTCAATACAACAGCAGCATTCCACGCTTTATTGAATATACGCTCATAATATGCTTTTGCAGCAGCAGAGTCACCTTTTGAACCTTTTTCAACCGTCGTTTTAAGAATATGCTTAATGACTGGAAGTGAATACGGTTTTACAGGCGGAAGTTCATCGATAACACCCCTGACATACCATCCTTCAGCCGCCGCATAGAATTCATCACAGGGATCCGCACTTACCTGCGCAGTAAGTTTGTACGAACACAGAAGCGCACTAATTACAAAAAACACAAAATAATTCTTTTTCATAGTACTGATGATGAAAATATACTCTATTCTTGCATGAACCGCAAGCAATATGATATTCTAGTAGAGATATGACGGCAACAGAAAAAACAATTCTCTATAAATTGCTCAAAACAGCTTCCGATTCGCTTGCCGGATATGATTCTCCTGAATTTTCAGGTAAAAAACCGGATTTTTTTGACGACAAAATCGAAAACGACGTGACACAGACAAATTTTTCTTCTCTGCAATCTGCACCGGAGGCAAAAATATCTGCCGGAAAAACTAGTGGAGAACTTACGCTTACGTCAATTGCAGAAAAAATCGTATTCTGCACGCGGTGCGGCCTCTGTAAACACCGTACGAATGCTGTTCCAGGAACAGGACCGGAACAACCTTTTGTACTTGTAGTCGGAGAAGGCCCGGGTGCTGAAGAAGACATGCAGGGACTCCCATTCGTTGGACCGGCCGGAAAACTGCTTGACAAAATGCTTGCATCTATCGCACTTGACCGGCATATAAACTGTTATATTGGAAACATCGTAAAATGCAGACCTCCGAACAACCGTACCCCTCTTCCGGAAGAAGCGAATGCATGCATTCCTTTTCTTGAAGCACAGATCCATGTGCTCAAACCTAAAATGATACTTGCTGCCGGGCGGACGGCCGGACAAAATCTACTGAAAACAAACGCATCTCTCAGTACACTGCGCGGACGGTTTTATGATTACAACGGCATCCCGCTTCTTGTTACGTATCATCCTAGCGCGCTGTTACGTGACGAATCACTCAAACGGCCAGCGTGGGAAGATTTAAAGACATTCCGGACAAAACTCTCTGAAATTGCACCTGATTATGCAGCAGATTTCGCAAAACGGAGCTGATATGCTCTATCTGGACATCATACTTAACGTTCCGGTAAATCAGTCTTTCACCTATTCATACATTTCTTCCGAAAGTACTAAAACAGAAAATAAGCCAGAACCGGGTAAACGTGTTGAAGTACGATTTGGCAACAGAAATATGACAGGTTTTATTATCAGTGTGCAAGAAACACTTCCGGCTGACTTCCCTGTTGATGTGTCAAAAATCCGTCCGGTAAAACGCATTGTTGATGCGGAACCTATTCTTACAGCAGAACTTCTTACAATTGCTCGCTGGATGGCCGACTATTATCTGTGTACTCTTGGAGAAACGGTTTCTGCAATGCTTCCCTCCGGAAGGCGGGAAACGAATGCGGGAGGCTTTTCTTTTGAAAGTGAAATACCTTTTTCACAGGCACATGGACTTTCGCAGGAACAACAGAGTGCTGTCGACGGCATACTTGCGCCTCACTTGTCCCGAACAGCTTTCCATTATTTATATGGTCCGACAGGGAGCGGTAAAACTGAAGTATTTCTGCAGGCAGCGGAACGGACACTTGCTCTTGGAAAAGGCGTAATCTATCTTGTCCCGGAAATAGGATTGACAACGCAGGTTATACAATCAGTTGTAAACAGATTTGGAAATACGTCAGCGGTTCTTCACTCCGGGCTGACCCAGAGCCAGAAACTTTCAGAATGGCGCCGCATAATGCACAGGGAAGCAAGAGTCGTTATCGGAGCAAGAAGCGCTGTATTCGCTCCCGTACCCGACCTCGGCTTACTGATTATTGATGAAGAACACGATGGATCTTACAAAAGCGGAACAACGCCGCGCTACCATGCACGGCAGGTTGCAATGTTCCGGTGTTCTCATCTCGGAATTCCACTTGTTATGGGAAGCGCAACACCCTCTGTCGAATCGTGGCAGCTTATGAAAAAAGGGGGATTAGTCCGTCACTCGCTTACAAAACGGCTTGCCGGTGGATGTATGCCAAAAATTTCATGCATAGACTTAACAAAATGTGCTATGGACGGATGCTGTCTTTCTGATAAATTAACAGAGGAAATACGGACAACACTCTCTGTAAAAAAACAGGTCATTCTTTTCCTTAACAGGCGCGGATTCACCCACTTTTTCCGCTGTGCAAGTTGTGGTTATGAAATGACATGCAAAAACTGTTCTGTACCTATGACATATCACAAGAACGAAAACAGACTGCGCTGCCATTACTGCGGATGGTCTGCCGTACCACCGGAATCGTGTCCAGAATGCGGTTCACTCGACATAGGTTATTCAGGATTCGGTACAGAATACATTGAAACGGAGACTACTGCTAAATTTCCAAATGCGCGAATTGTCAGAATTGACACCGATGTGCTGACTAAAAAAGGAGAATTAGAGGAAAAACTTGCAGCGTTCCGCCGGGGTGACTATGATATCATGCTCGGTACACAGATGGTTGCAAAAGGATTGAACTTTCCAAATCTCCAGCTTGTCGGCGTCGTTCTTGCAGATACAGGGCTTCATCTGCCTGATTTTCGTGCAGCAGAACGAACATTCGCACTTATTACGCAGGTTGCCGGAAGGGCCGGTCGTTTTTTTCCGGACGGACGAGTCGTTGTTCAGACATACAGCCCCTCCCGCGAACCGATTGCATATGCGTGTGCTGGCAATATAAGCGGGTTTTATGAGTACGAATTAAAACAAAGAGAGCTGCTTGGCTTCCCTCCATTCAGTCGCCTTATAAGGCTTGTATTCCGCAGTACAGACAGCAAAGCCGCAGAAGACACCGCTGTAGAAGCCTCTGAGCTTCTGCAGCTAGTTCTGAAAAAAATAAAATATACTGATGACGACGAAATCATGGGGCCTGCCGAATGTCCTCTCGCAAAAATATCACAGAATTACCGCTACCAGATACTATTGCGAGGTCCCGATATAAAACCGCTGCAGGAAATGGCACGCAGGCTGCTTTTCGATTATTCCCATCCGCAAAATGTATACATTGAATGTGATGTAGACCCCGTTTCACTATTATAAGGAATACTTTACTTTCATAAGAAAATCACTGTCTGTTAAATATGCCGACGGACACCGTTGAATTTTACCTCCCATAAAAATAATCCCTGCGGAGGAGCCGTAATGCCCGCACATCGTCTGTCCCTGGCATTTAGTATATTTTTAAAATCTTCCGCATCTGCACCTTTTTTCTCCAGTTGAATAAGCGTTCCGGTAATACTACGGACCATCTTCCATAAAAAAGCATTAGCTTCAATTTCGAAGACAATAAGATTACCACACGGAAATGCATTCTGCACGAAAAAATGTGCACATTCCAGATACCTGCAGGTAGAAAGGCTTTTATCTCCGGAAGCTGTAAAAGATGCACAATCAAGTTCCCCACGGAGACATGATGCCATAGCATTAAGTTTTTCAATATCAGGCGTATATTTTACAGGCCACACATACCGGATCTGAGATGCAGACGGAATATTACCGGTAAACATAAAATACCGGTATACTCTGCTTGTTGCATCAAAACGCGAATTAAACTTTTCAGCGACAAGAAAAGCTTTCATAATACGCACATCCTGCGGAAGAAAACTGTTGAGTGCAGCCGGATACCTCTCAACAGGAATTGTATCTATCGGAGAAATAAAATTTGCAGCCTGTGCCGCAGCATGAACACCACTGTCTGTTCGCCCTGAACCGTATAATGTAATATGCTCACCATGAAGCTTTTCAAGAGCATGTTCAATTTCGCCCTGCACAGTACGAACAGGCAATTCTTTATCAGATTTATCCTGACGCTGCCAGCCGCAGAAAGATGTTCCGTCGTATGAAATTGTCAAGAGAATATTGCGCAAAAAAACCTGCCTCAGTATATTCTAAATATTGTCGTCGCTCACTTCGAGAGAGAGTTTATCATACAAATCACGCGACTTTTCAAGAAGCGGTCCCGGTTTTGCTTTTGATGATTTACCAAGACCAAAAATGCGCGCAATTGCAGTCTTTGATTCGCTCAGTTTTCGCAGACGAAGCTGCGGGTCTTCTTTCTGACCATACTTGTACTCAAGCAGACCGCAAAGGTAGATAACACCGTCCCAACCGTAATTTTTGTCCATATCGGGACCGCTGTTCGGAAGGGTTGAACTCTTTTCTATGCGTTGTGTTTCATTTATAACAGCCTGTTCGTAAAAAAAAGTTGCCTTATTATACAGAACTTTTGAAATATAGTCGTAATTATGTCCGGGACAGCGTCCGTCAAGTTCTTTCGTCAGCCATGCAAGACGAAGTGAAATAATCGCGCGTTTCATGGTTGGAAGCATCTCAACATTTGCATCATCGTATGTCAAAAGTGCAAGATAATACATTGCACAACCATCAAATAACGAGCGTTGACGATGCAGATCAAAATAGGGGAAAATGGCATTAACAGAGTTTTTCCGCTTCTCTGAATGTCCGTATATTGCATCCATTGTATCCTTGTTCTTTATTTCCTTGAAATCAGACCAGAACAAAGCAGTATTGCAGTTAGGACATGCACCAATATCATAAATGAGAGGGTATATTCTTCCGTATTTCTTTGACGGCTCAAATATACGGTGCAGTTCGTCTGTAAGACCGCCTGCTATCATACGCCCCTGTCCGCTGAGCATCACCTCTTTGTCAAATTCTTTATGGCATACAGGACATTTGCATTTTTCCTTCGACCAGTATGAGAGTGCTGTTTTTTTATTCTCTGATTCTTTTTTTACACCGTATATCATAGGACACTTCCAATTTTATACTTCTATAATGACGAATGCAACTGCAAATTCTCTTTCATGGCTGAGAGATACATATAATTTTGCATCTTTTCCACACCTTTTTTCAAGCATCCCCGCAGCCGTTCCCTGTACATGGAGTTCCGGTTTTCCTTCCTTATCGTTAGCTATATATACATCATGAAGTTCAAAACCTGCAATTCCTGTTCCAAGCGCCTTTGCGAAGGCCTCCTTTGCGGCAAACCGTACAGCATAGTGCTGACATAAAAAAGATTCTGCTCCAATTTTCTGCGTCTCGTTTTCGTTATAAAAACGGGCTATCATCGACGGATTCCTTATCCACTTTTCAAAACGGGCTACTGCTGTAATATCTGTCCCAATACCATATATCATACTAATTCCTGATATCCGTTGTAGTCTTTTCTTCTATAACAGACTTTTCTTCTATTACAAGTTTTACGGTATCCGTGTTTTTATTTTCTATACTGAAATACGACGGAAGCAAAATTTGAACCGGCAATTCATACGTTCCCGGTTCTTTTATTGCGCTGCAATCTATCTGTACTGCATTGTCATCAAGTTGATATCCGTCGAGCAGAGAAACAGTACTACGCACATCAAAAGAGATTCCGGGTATAGTGCCGTTCACTTCAAGACGCGGAGACAAAAACATTATTTTCACCGGAACATCCGTAAAACTTCGTAGCAGCGGTTCTGCCTCAACGGTCAGATTAACATGAAACAACTGTTTATCAGACTGTATTGCTATCAATGAATTTATATTCTGCAAAGAAATATCATAACTTTTATTGTCCATAAGTCCCGCTGTATCAATTTTATCAGTATAAATTTGTTTTGTTTTTTCTACAGCAGAACGGGGACCTATTATCTGTACAGTTTCAGGTTCAACGGAAATGCCCTTTATAATATACCCATGAGCAGGTTCACCCGATAATGCAGGTCTGATGGGAACGTATCTGAGTGCTTTTTCTTCCATTCGTATCGAAACATTTTCAGGTTTCACCGTTACTTCAAACGGATCCATCAGAAGAAGTTTCGGAGCAAGATGAACGGAAACAGGAACAGAATAAACACCTTCCTGGTCGTATGTCGTTAAATCAAGAGACGCGGTAATATCAGCCTGAAGTGCTTCCGCAATATTCTCGGTCGTAGAACGAACTGTTACACGCACATAGTCAGGACAATCCGTCATCGGATACATACCGCCGTCTGCAACAACAGACAAAGGCACGGTAAACGTTTTCCTGTCAAGGATCGAAACATGATGAAATATGTAAAGGAACAACGCCATGACAAAGCAAATGACTTTAGCAGGCCAGTTCTCCGCTATTTTCTCAATCAGCCTGTTTACTTTCATCTATAGTGTCCTCCAGTTGATATGCATCCGGTGTAATTTCAAGCAGATTTTCAAGCATTTTTGTTAACTCTGACAGTGTCAGGTCGTAATGCAGCTTGGAATCATACGCGAGACTGATTGCCCCTGTCTCTTCCGAAACAACAAGTACCACAGCGTCGGATACTTCCGACAACCCGAGTGCAGCACGATGCCTTGTTCCAAAAGTTTTCTTAATATCATACTGTTCGCTTAAAGGAAGGAAACATCCGGCAGCAATAAGTTTACCCCCCAATACAAAACACGCTCCATCATGAAGCGGTGTATCCATTCCGAATATTGTAACAAGGAGGCTCGACGATAAATCTGCATTAAGTCTCGTTCCTGTGTTTATAATGTCGTCCATTTTTGTATGGCGCATAAAAACGACAAGCATTCCCCTCCGCTGTTTTGAAAGCATTTCAGCAGCTATCAGTACAGAATCGACATACGTGTGTTTCGACCTGTTACCGAATGCAAACCACTGGGTCTGCCCCATTTTCAAAAAAAGTTTCCGCATTTCAGGCTGGAACACGATAGCAAATGCAACAAGAAGTCCCGACGCCATAACATTCAGAATCCATACCATTGTATCAAGATTAAGAAGAAGCGCACCTGCGTAAGCAAGCGCTACAATAACAGCAGCCTTAATAATCTGTATTCCGTTTGTCTTAATAATAAGTTCATACGCTTTGTACAGAATAAACGTAAGAATTCCTAAGTCAAGGATAGGACGAATGACATTATATATTGCAGCAAGGCTGTCAAATGCTTTCAATTCTTTTTACCTTCCAGATATTTCATTACTTTCATAGTATCGGCTGCTGCTGCAGCGTCATGCACACGAATCATAAAAGCACCATTCAGTACGGCCATAATATCGGCAGCAAGCGTTCCGTATAACCGGTTCTCAACAGCCTGCCCAGTCATTTCGCCGATACAAGTCTTCCGGGAAAGCGCCATTAGTACAGGATATGCACAGTCACAAAGCTTCCCGCAGTTCCGTATAAGTTCAACATTAGCTGCAAGGTTTTTCCCGAAACCGATGCCAGGATCCACAATAAGTTTATCAGATGAAATGCCGCACGAAAGCGCATATGATGTCCTGCCAATAAGATATGAGTTTACTTCCGTAAACACATTTTCGTATGACGTATTCTTCTGCATTATAGCAGGAATTCCGCGTTTATGCATTAATATTACAGGTATTTTTACGGACGCCGCATATATACCAAGCATATCGTCATCTTCAAGTGCCGAAATATCATTCAGAACGTCGGCCCCTTCAGAAACAGCAGCTTCCATCACCTGTTTTTTCCGAGTGTCAACAGATATAGGAATTGATGAAATTTTTCTGATATTCCGGATTACAGGAATAATACGTGCGATTTCTTCCTCTGCACTCACATATTCAGCACCAGGTCTGCTTGATTCACCACCGATATCAAGTACATCTGCACCTTCTTTTATAAGCTGCTCCGCACGTTCCGCACCGCCTCTGCTTTCTGTCCAGAAAGAATCCGGTGTAATGTTTACAATTCCCATTATAAAAGCAGGATTTTCAGTCGTAACAATCCGGTCAGCAAGGACAAGTTTTTTCATTACACTTCTTCCTTTTCTTTTTTATGTAAAATACCCGGTACCTGTATATGTCTGTCTGCAGAACAGGCAATTCTAAGCGCCTCCTTTTCAAGATATTCAGGAGACATATGTGCATCTTCACATATTTGTTCACGTGTCCCCTGACTGTAAAATCTATCGGGAAAAGCTTTTACTCCGACATTACTGATACCAGCCTTGAATAGCACATTCTGCAGATACGTAGAGACACCGCCGGTTACCACGCCGTCTTCCACAAGCACAATACCATCATATCCTGCGGCAAGATCAGTAAAATAATCTTCATCTACGGGTTTTATAAAACGCAGTGCATAAATATCTACATACACATTCTGAAGTAGAAGCGCACGTGCCGCCACAAGAACTTCCGAATAAATACCACCGGTACATACAAAAAGAATACGACCATTATCATCGTTAAAGCGAAAATCAAGACCGGCCTCAAGAGATGGAGCAAAACTACTGCACATAACGAGAGTTCCCCTGCCCTGAACAACAGGTTGTGAAAAGGCATTCTGTTCAGACGGACATGTAAGCTTAGGATATCGTATAAGCGTTGTTCCCTGTGACGATACTGCGTAACCAAGACAGAGTTTTAAATCCTCTGCACTTGCGGGACACATAATACGTATTCCCGGAACAGGACGAAACAGCGCTATATCAAACAATCCCTGGTGAGTTTCTCCATCGTTAGGAACGACACCAGCCCGGTCAAGAACGATCACGGCATGTACATTCTGCAGTGCAATGTCGTGAATCACCTGATCTACAGCGCGCTGCATAAAAGTTGAATAGATACAAATTACAGGAGTCAGGCCACCGGCAGCAAGACCTCCGCCAAATGTGACCGCATGCTGCTCTGCTATACCAACATCGAAAAAACGTTCAGGATAATGACGTGCAAACGACGCAAGTCCCGTACCCTTTGCCATAGCTGCCGTAACAGCCGCAATATCAGTACGTTTCGAGGCAAGTTCCATAAGCGCATTGCTGAATGCTTCCGTAAAGCTCAGTGTATCAAATTTTTCAACAGTACCATCGCTTATACAGAATGGTCCGATTCCATGAAAAATCTCAGGATTGTCTTCTGCAGGGCTGTAACCTTTACCCTTCTTTGTCACAACATGAACAACAACAGGTCGCTGCAATTTCTCTACTCTGCGAAATACCATCTCAAGTTCATGTTCATCATGCCCATTGAGCGGTCCCACATATTCAAACCCTAAATCAGTAAAAAGATTATTTGTAAGCAGAAGGCCTTTTGCAGCACGTTTAAATCGGAAAATAAATTTTTCAAGATGCTTATTAAAGTACGGTACACGGTCAATCGTGCGGTCAATTTTATAACGGAAAGTCTGATAATGCGCAGACATCGTAATACGAGAAAGATACCGGGATATAGATCCCGTGTTATGATCAATTGACATCTGGTTGTCGTTGAGCACCACAATCAGATTTTTTGAAAGCTGGCCTGCATGAGAAAGGGCTTCAAATGCCATACCTCCGGTAAGTGCACCATCACCAATAACCGCGATGACTTTTCCGGGACGTTTTTTGATATTCCAGGCCATAAGAAGGCCAAGCGCAGATGAAATTGAAGTCGATGAATGACCACAATTAAAAAAATCATGAGGACTTTCATCCTTGCGCGTAAAGCCCGAAATACCGTTCTTCTTACGCAATGTATAAAACCTGTCGTATCTCCCTGTCAGGAGTTTATGTGCATAACACTGATGGCTTACGTCCCAGACAATTGCATCCTCCGGGCTGTTAAATACACGATGCAGCGCAATCGTAAGTTCGACTGCACCGAGATTGCTCGAAAGATGACCTCCATTGCAGCCGACTACTTCTATAATCGTATGACGGATTTCACGGGCAAGTTCTGAAATTTTTTTTTCCGGGAGTCTTTTAACATCTGCCGGGGAATGGATACCGGAAAGAATCGTAAGAAAACCTCCAAATACAATACAGTAGTAAACAAAAAAGACCGCGTCAGTTACATGAACTTCCGCGGTCTTATCTGACATCAATAAGTTAGCAGAAAATGCTACTTACTCTTATGCCGATTTCTTCTAAGCATCTTCTTTCGCTTATGTGTCGCCATCTTCTGGCGCTTTCTTTTCTTTCCACAGGGCACGATGGCACTCCTTTCACTTAGATTAGTGTTAGTAATTATCTCTTAAAAA
>Ga0172378_10000290_pt1 | contig 43059 bp, 50 predicted proteins | sample GrowelOW332metaG_FD_119755 | JGI IMG/M metagenome (GOLD analysis project Ga0172378, IMG submission 119755) | Groundwater microbial communities from an aquifer near a municipal landfill in Southern Ontario, Canada - Pumphouse #3_1 metaG | ecosystem: Environmental > Aquatic > Deep subsurface >...
CGCCAAAAGTTGAAGCAGTGTGTGAAAAATACGGCTTAAATTACAACAATGCCAGCTTAGTGAAACAATATGGCAGCGTATTAAAGCGTATTGTGAAATATGCTTTTCCATTTAAAAAATAAGCACTAAAAAAAACCACCCAAATGGGTGGTTTTTTTTATGCCGATTGAACATATAACTTGGGCAAAGTAAGATCACGTCCAAGCATAAATGGATGCGTGGCCAGATTAAGTAGTGCTTCATCTTCTTCACTATTGCCATAAGCATAAATATGGCTGTAGTGATTTAAATCATAACGCGCAGCCACGCGTAGACTTTTTTGCAAACTGCTACAATCGGGGCTGTGATAATGGCCAGTGAACCGGCCATCTTGAATTTGGATTTGGGTACAGATTAAATCTACGTGGAAATACTCGCACAAGGGGCGTAGGTATACATCTAGTGAGGCAGACACCAAAGCCACATCATCGCCTTGCTGTTGATGTTGTTTAAGCCGAATGAGCATTTGACTATCAAGCTTAGGAATTAAAGTCTGTGCATAATCACGCGCTATGGCTTGAATATGTTGTGCGTCTTGATCTTTAAACATATGATAAAACAAAGTGGCACGCATTTGATTGGCTGGATAGCGCTTGCGATAATAAGCTTGAATTTGTGGCAAAATTTTGACACCACGACGCAAGATGTGCCGTTTGTTTAAGGCATAAAAAATAAAACCGGTAAAGCTGTCTTGGCGGCACAAGGTGCCATCAAAATCAAATAGGGCTAGAGCTTGAGGCGTTTGGCGCGTTGCATGCATGTATCGTATCGTCCATTGACTCGAGTAGCAAACCAATTGGTGTTGTAATCACGGCTCAGTTTTGGTCCTGAAATCACCACCTCAGGCATAATGGCATACATAGGCGCTTTGCCGGTTTTTTCTTGGTACAAGCGCACAATTTCTTGATAGGTAGCTGTTTCTTCAAATTTCTTTTCTTTTTCTTTCTTTAGGTCAGCACGAATTTGACGTGGCGTAATCAGCACTTTTTCAAGGGCAAATAAATGGATTAATGCCATTTCTGACTGACTTTTTTGCGCACGTTCTGAACCATCTTTGGTGTAAAGCAATAAATCACCATCTAAATCTAATTTTAGATCTGCCACAAGATTGAGCATCTTTTGAAATGCGGCATTACGGCTTGAATACATGCCTGAGTTATAGTCGGCAAAACGATAAATGGCACGATCATAGTCGGCAGGATACATCATTAAGCGATGAATACCATAATACAAACCACCATATTGGGTATATAAATCACTGCGTAAGGCTGCCATATTGCCACCTTGGCGTTTATTCGCTTTGGCATAACTAATATGCACTTGCATAGAGCCTAAAGTCGTGATGGGATTGAGCTTTTCACCAATGTCTTGCCCCACCAATTTAGCCGCTCCTGTTAAGGCACTGACATGGTAATGCTTCGCCATATAAGCAAAAATTTCACGGTATAATTCATCTAATTCGCGTTCGGTTTTGACTTTACGCATTTGACTTAAATAGTTGTTTTCAGGACTAGGCTGATTTTTTAAGACATCTTGGAAATATCCCGCGACTGTACCACCAATTTTCTCGCCTAATTTTTCAGTAAACTTTTCATCTAAACGCTCTTCAACTTCCTTGACTGCTTTCGCCCCTAAACCTGCTACTTGTGGATCAGCAATAAAGTTCGATTCTTGGTCAACCACAGCAATAATGCTACAGATATTGTCTTTGCTCTGTGGAATGCCAAATTGCTTGCTAATGTCATGAATATCTTTGGCCCAAGACTCACGTTGTTGCACACGTGTTGGAATGAGTTTCGCAATTTGCGCACTGCTTAAGGTGGGTTCATCGTTATTGCTCCACCATGCACGATCACCGCAGGCAGCTAAACTCAAACTCAGGGCTGTGACAACAATAGGGAGATAAGCATTTTTCATAAGTACAAACACACGGTAAAACAGGTGAGCTGAAAAGGTAGATGCAGTATACTGACAATATCGCAAAAGTTAAGAATATATATGTATATTGGTCCCTACCAACTGTCAAACAATTTGATCGTAGCGCCTATGGCAGGTGGGTTAGACTATTTATAATTATGATTTAAAATCAATATCTTAGTATTTTTTACGTGGCGTATGGCGTAGAATTGGCGTAAAAAAAGGAGGTGAAATCAATTCACCTCACTCCAATTTCTTTGAGACTCTTTTTGCAGTGAATCTAACCAAACTGCAACATCCGTTAAGTTTACAAAGTATTCAGATTTATTACCATCCACCTTAAATGCTGGGAAAGGTAGTTTACATTTAGCCGCTCGTTGTTTTGCAGCTGCCATATCTAAATGTGGCATGTAATCTTCCACAATATCTTTTAAGGCAACAACAGGTCTTTTATAACGCAGAATCAACATCATTGAAGTATCGATTTGGTCATTTCGATTGATAGCTACTCCCATTAGTCTTTCTCCTGTGCTTCGTCAATGTCAGCCCATTGGTTGCATTCACACTTAGAACAAAATCCATAAAGTTTTACAGATGGCTTGCTTGTTTCTGCCCAATTTAGTTGACTCAAATCAGATCGGCACACAGAGCAAATCACTTTATCCTGATCATCATTTAATTGGTATTGAAGATGATCAATTGGATTACAGAATGGGCAAGGAATATCGCCACCACTTGTTAGATATTCACCATCACCACTATCTAAATCCCATAAATAGCCATCAATACATTGGGAGTCTTGATAGGTAGCACCAAAATAAGATACAGGCATTTGAACAGGGCAGTCTTGTGTCTCTAGAGGTGGTTTTTCAGTCATGACTTTGCTCCTGTGAATCTTTGATTGCATCAACCCAGCTTTCAGCATCAAGCATATGTTTAATTGCATTTGACAGTTTTTTATTTGCCAAATCCACATAAACTTGAGCAGTCAGTCCCTTTCTGATTTCATCCTGACAATTTCTTAATTCAGAGATTGCACTTTGAATATCATTAAGTGCAGCTTCTGAAGTTTTAGTGATAATTTTTTTCATCACAGCCACCATAATTCAAAGTTAATAAATAAAAATCCGTTTACTACCAACATAATTTCAAGCCACCAAATAACCCACGCCATGTGCTTCACCTTTAACAATATGCAGAATTTCCTTTTCTGCTTTTGCTGTGCAAGTCTGTTCAGGTGCACGAAGATGGTTTTCAAATTCAGCCCCAAGCTCATAGGCTGCTTGATTCCCTGAAAGGTCTGAGCCAACACGCACATAATGATGTGATTTTTTATATGCTCGTTGTGCTTCTCGACTTTTTGCTCGTGCCACAAAACCACCATCTAACTGCTTCACTTCATACCCCAGTTTTTCTAACCAGATTTTTAAGCCTAAGAAGTTTTTCTGTTTAACTACTGGACGCATAAGGCATTTACCTCAGCTTGGGTGTTATATCCAATTTTTTTAAATAGTGGATTCAATGCAGAAATATCTAACTGCTTTTTAGCTCGAGTAGCAGCAACATATAAAAGTCGAGCTTCATCTTCGGTTAGGATTTTTTCACCAGGTGCAGCAGCTTCTTTATAAAAGAAATCACCACCAAGTTTGACCTTGTTGAACTCCAGTCCTTTGGATTTATGAGCTGTGGTAACAATGCAGTCATAATCACTGGAATTACTTTTTAGTAATGAGCTGATTAAAGCTTCTTCACCCACTTTGTTTATAAGGCTAACAAGTGCTTTTAAGTCATTTCCAGAGACTTCATTTGTATATTCAATGACTTCTTCCCAATTGTTAAAGCCTTCGAATACACTTCCATCATGGACTTTTATTCCAGACTTAACTTTTTTGGCATCTTCAATATTTTTTAATAAAGAACCTGTATCAACTTCCAAACGTGGTTCACGTCCAATTTTTACTAACTCAACCATATTAGAGAGGGCAGCAGCATTGGTTCGATAAATAAATGCGTCGGCAATTTCATCGCTAATTTCATTAACATGGGAATCTATCTGATTAAAACCACGCAATGGAATTTCTTCATCCAAAACATTGAATAAAATTTTATTGGCAAGATCAGCAATGTTTTCGCCAAAACGGAATGATTGACTCAAACGTGTTTCAGCAATATCGAGGGATTGCATTGCATTTACAGCACCACGAAATGCATAGATTTGCTGGTGACGGTCACCAACATAAATGACCTGAGCACGTTGCTTACTCAAGACATTCAACATGATTGGATCAGCATCTTGTGCTTCATCAAATAAAATAAAGTCAGCATTAATTACAGGATTACTTAATGCCCAATATTTAAGATAATGATCATGTTCCAAACGGTTGATACCAGCAGGATTAAGAATATCGTTCCAATAATCATGTGCCTTAGGTAAAAGGATATTTGCCAATTCAGCACGGTATGTATCATCCATCCAATCTGGCAGTGCAGCATAGACTTGTGATAATTGAATTTCGCTGTAATTAGATCGGCAGAAATATCCAACCGCATTCATCATAGATGTGGCCATACGTTTTGAATTAAATAAACGTTTCTGATCATCTTCACCACGTTGTTTAACCAATGCCACTGGTACTTGATAATTCTCAAGATCATGGCGAGATGCCAATTGGTTTGACATCAAGCGACGATTTTTTAATTTATTCGTCAGCCAGCGTGGAACAGAGTTATAAGCTAGGCTGTGAAAGGTTTTGCACTTAACATTGTGGTTAAATTTAGACTGTGCTTCTGTTGCAATGGCTTTGTTAAATGCCAAGTACATGCCATGTTGGTGATGCTTTGCATTGCCGATTAATTTAAGGGTGGAGGTCTTACCAGCCCCAGCGTATGCGGTAACTTTACAAGATTGACCGTGTAATGCCATATCAATGGCATGTTGTTGTTCAATAGTTGGATTCATATTTCTATCTCACTATTGGTACCCTCATATATGAGGGCACCACATGCCATTAGTTAAGGTGTAAGTTCTGCTGATTTACGTTCAAATAGTGCGCTAACTTCATCAATTTGTTCATCACTCATTGAACTTGTATTTGGTTCAAAACGTTCAGCCATAATTGAGTTGATTAATTCGATGGTATCGGCACTATCCAAATCAACGAGTAATTGCACATAATTTTTACGGTTGGCATACGCAGTAGAAATATCTGTTTTTGCAGGTTCGCCAAGATCGGCAGGAATTGTTTTAGCTAAAGCTTTTAATTCCTCAATTGTGCTTAGAGCATTAATTTGGTTAATGAGTCCTTGAACATCAAAGTTAGGAGCCATATCAATAATTTCGACTTCTACGGCTGTTTCACGTTCAGCCATTTGAGCTTTAAGCCCACTCGCACCTTGATGTTTTTTTACTGTTGATTGAACAGGGGTAACATCAAGTTCTTCACGTTCAATGACTTCATCAGGGGTATAAACACCAAGAATTACATCTGGACAATATAGGCGTGCCCAACGTTTAGTTGCTAAATATGCAATTTGTTGACGTGGATCAGTACCCCATAGCGGTGAGTTACGAACTGGTCCTACTTGTGCCATAGAAATATCAATGACACGTGGTGCGTTCTCACCTCGTAATGTTGCAGATACTCGAACACCAAGAGTAGGGGATTTATCATCCTTACCATTTACTTTCGACCAATCACCATACCATTCAAAATGTAAGCGTTCTTTTACTGGCGCACGTGAGGTAATAACAGCATTTACAAGCTGTGCTTCATAACCTAAAACATTATTTACCATGTGGGTTTTTTGAGCGACTGCATAAGGATTCATTTGCCATTGAGCAGCTTGCATAATGATTGCCATACAATCGCCAACATTACCTTGTAAATGTTTTGGCACGGTCATACGAGAACCTGCCATGATTTCAGCGGTACGCTCAAAACGAGCCATTACCGTTTCATCCATCATTAAATCGAATGCTGAGAAACCTACTTGATTTGTTTTATGGGTTGCTAGTGCTGTATTCATAATAAAATTCCTTAAACTGTTTCTTTAAATTTGTTTGAAATACGGAAAACTCGGGTACTGGAGGTTTTGCTATATTTCGCAAATAAATCAGGTTCTTCTTTTTTCAACAGCGTACTGTCGATACGAGTAGAGGATTGTTCTTTGTAGGTACAGATGGACTTGCCTTGGCTAATCATCATTTCCGCATCCTGCATCGTGGAGACGATCTTTAACTTGATTTCATCTTCACGAGCCTTGTCCGCTTTTTGGCGACCTTGAACAGTGATAAGTTCTTCAGCCAGCTTGATATGTTCAAAATCAGCTTCGACTTGTTTACCTACAACATGATTTGACCAACGATGTAAAACATCATCAAAACAAGTAGGATCGGGTGGCACATCAGCAATGACATGGTTGAACCAAAATGCTTTAACTTGTTTAAAGATTGATTCAATTAAATCGTCATCACGTTCAATGCGATACATGCGGAACTTATTGCCACCAATGAGAACGGCAAGGTGCCATACTTGGAAGCCTGTAAGTTTCATGTACCAAAGACATTGAGTAAGGTAATAATCTGGAATCTGATCTGTACCTTCTTCACCAAATAGCTTGGACAAATATTCCGAAGCTGTTTTACATTCCAAACCTTGGTCTGTTGTTAATTTTCCATCTTTAAAGAAAACACGACCTGCAATTTCAGGATTCACAACGGCACGGTCAATGTTCCCAATAGCCCAAGTTTCACCAAATTCTGCAAGTGATAGTTGCTGTGTAACACGCTGAACTTTCATACCTGAGCGACGTGAAAATTCTTTGGCAACAACATCTTCAAGCAAGTTGCCGAAATGGGCAGACTCATTTTGTGATTCTTTACGTTCGCCACGACCTGTTTTGTCTAACCATAATTGGTAAGGTGATTTGTACGGACTAAAACCAAGGATTGCAGCAACATCTGAACCACCGATACCTTTTTTACGACCTGCAAGAAATTGGTCACGATTAACTTGTGTATTCATGCTTCAACACTCCCTTTGATACTTTCATAAACACTTTGGCAAGTAGCCCAATTTAGAGAACCGTAATCCTCATTTTCTTCATCCCAATCACCATGAAATGGGTTGTCAGAAACAGAAGTCATATGAAATCCAATCGCTGGTACATCTGGATCAGTATCTAAATAGTCTGCAATTGCTGGCCAATGATTAATGTGGTCTTCAGGCTGAGGAAAATCATTTAAAAATGCACGTATATCTTGTGCTGCATGTTTGAAATCTTTTTTCTCAATGTACATTCGGTCCATTGTCATTAAATGGAGAGTACGATGAACCAATGGAACAGATTCATCACGACACAGAGCCCAAAGTTTTTCACCACTATCTTCAAAAGTAGCAGCCATAAAATGTGGTTTATCCAGATACTTTTGAGCCATGGCATCCCAAATTACTGGTGCTGAGCCCCAAGCATTACCAAGTTCAAATAGTTCCTCGACTTTTTCGCCTGGGTGAACAGCTAAAACAGTTGTATAACTCATGCTCTAAATCCTCTACGTGAATTCATGATTTCCAAACGAATTGAACCAATTCCCACGTCAATAACTAATTCACGAAAATTTTCATTTGAAGTGATGCCAAATTTGAAAGCCCATCCACCACCAAACCGACCAGAACTTTTGACTTTGAGTGGGTTCCAACCCCAAAATTCACCGTTATGCTGATCAAATGGTTCATCTTTAGAAACCACATGCCAGGGAAAGCCATGCATTAGGCAAATAACAGTTTTATTTCCAACATCGAATTCAAATTCGTTGTATTTGACAGGCTCACCAAACAAAGCTCGGTATACATCAGCTTGAAGGCTTTTAGAGTGATCAGTTGGTTCACTAGAAGCTGTTTTAATTTCAATTAAATCAAGCATATTAACCTCTCAATTTCTGTAATTTCACAGCTATAGAGTCTTCAATGGCATCATTGATTTTTCCGAGTTCATAACGATCAAGATATGCATTGGTTTCGCCATCTTCATCACCGACCAATTCAGGTTCTAAGCGATCAATCTGAATGCCTTCAGCGCGATTAAAGCCGTTACCGTCATCGAAACCTGAATAGTCAAAATTCACTTCGATGTAATACTGGTCATTTGCTGTTAATAAGGTTGCATGACAGTCATGTTGACAGTCGTTGTATGGGCCTAAATCGAGCTCATCCACCTTGTAGATGTCTGATGCCACAGTAATTGGTGGGTGCTCTTCAACGGAGAACGTAGTTGGTTGATACATTTGCACAGACGCTAAAACTGCTGTCATCGCTACTGCACCACCAAAACCCAACAAAATTGATTTGAAATTTAATGAAACCATGTTCATAATCTCCTTATAGCGATTGCTATACCACTTAAAGAAGCCCCGTCCTCGATCAAAATTTCGGGGCTTTTTATTGCTTAATTTTTAGTTTTAAGCGGAAAAGGTACCAATACGGACAGGGTTTTCAGGAAGCAAGGCAATCACTTTTTCCTTGAATTCTTGAACAATTTCATTACGCAAGAGTTCTTCTTTAACGATTTGCAATGCAAACGATGGCTCACCATCTGAGCTATTTACTACAAGACGCAAGCGAATAGTTTTGTCATCAAGACCGACATAAGCTGGATCAATGATTTCAAAATAACTTGGTAATTTCCCTGCTGTGCTTGAAGCTTCAACTTTGTCAAAGACTGAGCGAGTTTCTTGCATGTTTGATACTGACGAGTCAGTAGTTGAAGATGCGCCAACTTTCATGTTGCGAACTGCATTAATTGCTTCCGCAATATGGATCGTTTCACCAGTTTCACTTGTTGCAGCGAATACACTTGCCCAATCTTCAAGTAATGTTGCAAAACGCTTTTGATTAAGTTTGTTATCTTTAAGCTGATTGAGCTTTTCCCAAACTACAGTTGGTTCAAGCTGTAACACTGCTTTATGATCACAATGACCTTGAGCCAATCCAACAACTTTGAAGTTTAAAATTGCCGTTGCGGATACATTTTTGTGGTCAACAAATACAGGGGCATAAACTTTTACTTCAGGAACAGAATTTTCAGACTGTGTATTACCTAAAACATAACTTTTGAAATCATCAAAAGATGGGGTTTTTAAAACACCACGTGCACGGTTACGACCAGCTTGAAATTGTTCTAAATCATGAATATTGAAGTTTTCATGAATGGCAACAAGTTCACCACGAGATAAATCATTTACAGGTAACGCAAGTTCAACGATTTCTTTAGCAGAGTTTTCCATTTTCAGTACCTTATGGATGGTTGGTAAAATTGTTGTAATGAGAAGGGGGCTGTTTAAGCGTCTTCGGTGAATAATTGGCTTGTATGGTTAGCGAACAACGTGACATCACCACCGGCATTCAAATGCATTGGAGTTTTTGAGGTGGTGTCCTCTGCACGTTTACCTTTTGCTGTTGGTTCAACAAAAGCGAGTGTGTGTGCAATTTCGACCTGGCTTGAATCACCGATACGAGCAATATCAAGTGTGATTTTGATTTGCCCTTTTTTGTTGTGCTGAACAGCACCTTGAGAAACCATGCTGATAGCTGCACCGAGTTGGTTAGCAAAGGTTCCTGCACCTAAGTCAGCAACAAATTGCTGTGCGTTGGTTGGTTTGGTAGACATAAAATTCACCAAGTAGATTTGTTGTTGGTGAAATAAATACTACTTTAAGTAGAAAAATTGTCAATAGAAAATAGAAAAATAATTCTACTTAAAGTAGCTTATTTTTCTTGGGGCAAAATAAAACCCACTAAAGTGGGTGAATGGATTTTGAAATATTTTCTATTATTTATTGAGGATACTTAATTCTATGTTGTATAGCCATTTGATTTAGTACGTCTATCATATATTTTCCATCCATTCTTGCAACGTGAGCAGCTTTTTTGTCTTGTGATGCTATGCCATGAGGTTCAATAATAAGGCTCGATAAGACCCCATAACCTTGTTTTACTTCAGCAGCAAAACCAACATATTCACCATTGGAGTTTTCACCAATACCAACTAACAGAGTTGCCCCTATATTCTTTAGTAAGTATGGGTCATCATAAGCATTAAAGGATATGGATGATGTTCTAATATCCTGCTTATTGAACCATAATTCTGCCTCATCTAATGCATTAAATGCTTGATTTAATTTTGTTTTTAGTTTTTTAGGAAATATTTGTGGATATGTGTACGATAAAACCCAGAACCATAAGCACAATGTGAAAATATAAGTTAATTTAAAATTCCCAGTAATCACCTGATAAGGAAATACACCAATAATCATGATGACTGATATTACAAATAAAAACATTAACCATAAATGCCTAAGAGGGCTGAGTTTTGTATTTTGTTGTGGTAATTCTGATTGGGTTGGTGTATTCAATAATCTAATACCACATCCACTACAAAATTTAGCATCATTACTATTTGGTTGACCACATTGATTGCAGTACATTTTTATTCTCAACTATTAACTTTTTCTAACTCTTTTTGGTCTTGAACCACCAAGAGGTCTAAAGGCATCTATCACTAATCCCACTAATTCCATACCCTCTTCAAATTCAATAATGTTGGGTTGAAAGTTTGGATTAAGTGCTTGTAAATATTTACGATCATCACTCTCAATGACTAATTTTTTAAAAGTTGCATCCGTATTATTTCTGATAACAATTAAATCCCCTGAAATCAAATCACATACCTGAAATGCAGGATTTACTAAAATAAAATCACCTTCCATATAGGTAGGATAATTACTAATCCCAACCACTTTTAAATAAAAACAACCATCAGGATCATCAGTACTTAACGGTGGCAACCATTCAGAAATTTCTAAGGGATTAATAGACTCTACTGATGTCATTGATCCAGCCTGAACCCAAGATAAAACAGGAATTAATTTTGAAGTTATAGGTACAACATTGTTATCAAGAGTTGAACCATGGTCTAAATAACCAATATCTACAGAAAATATATCTGCTAGCTCTTTCAGTTTTTCTTCACGGGGCTTAGCTGTGCCCAATGTATAGCGTCGTGCCATTTCATAAGTAACGTTAATAGCATCTTTGAGTTGATTAACTGATGTTATTGGAGAGCCAACAGCTTCCATCAATTGCTTCAACCTATTTGCAAACTCTATGTGTTTAGCATCTTTCACTTTTTTTGGCTCAATTTCTACCATCGGTAGAAGTTTACTATCAAATTCTAGTTGCACCAATTCTATTTTAGGTAGTATATTATGTTCTACTTTAAGTAGTTTTGACGGTGTCATTATGTTATCCCCACATGAGGCTTTTGATAAAGCTGTGCGATTTGCAGGTTCCTCAGCTGCCCTTGCAAGAGGTATCGGTTTAACTCCCTGGGCAGTTTCAAAATGGAATATTGAAAAAATTCCAGAAGACCGATGTGAGGACATTGAAAAATTTACTAAAGGTCAAGTCAAAGCTGAAGAATTACGTCCAGACATTAACTGGAAATATGTTCGCCAATCTAGAACAAAGACCACATGAAAATGAGGAAATCTTATGGAAACAAAAATAATGTTTGTATTCAGCAAAAAACTGTTGGCACCCATGTCAACACGTGTACCGATGGAAGTCCAAGAGATCATTGATACTTTGGCTGAAAACCAAGGGAGTGATCGTGCTAAATGGTTAAGAGATGCCATAGATAAAAAGATCGAACTGGAGACAGGTCAATCATCATCTGAGCACATAGAAAAATCAAAGAATACAACGTCTACCAGTGTATTCAAGAATGTATGCAGAAATTTAAAAAGTTTTTGGCAGGCATTAAAAAAGCCCGACGTTGCAGGTCGAGCTTCTAGTACAGCAATTCATAATCATTCAGGAAAATGAACATGAGTAATTTAACAGAACATAAGTGCGCTGGCAAATGTCCAGAGTTTAAAACAGAGCAGTGCAATCACTGTTTGATACCTGGTAATTCGGAAATTTCAAATAGTTCGGATTTTATTATGGGCGATGACGCTCATATCGAAAACCACATTTCACCGCTTTGTCTATCTGATTCGCGGAAAAATGAGAGTCAAAGTCCTTTGTCTATCAAACAAGATGCCCTAAGCCGCATGGAGTCCTGCTATATCGAGCAGAAAAAGCATGTTGAGCTACTGCAAACGGAAGTTACTCGTTTGAACTCTACTGTTGAGCGATTGAAAGCTGAAAATGTAGCGATGCAGGTAGAGCTGGATAAATCACGAAATCAAGCATACAAGCATCTTGAAAGTTGTGAGAACAGTCTAAATTCTCAAACTGAACGCTTTGATGAATTATCCGAAAAAGTTTTTAAGGTTTTTGAAATTATCAACAATCCAGACAACTATTACTGTCCTTTTGGCTGGGTTGCTGAACAGATTCAAGCAGTTTTGGGTGAAGTGCAGGGAGAAGTGGCATGACAAATCCAATCTGTCCATACTGCAATAAAGAGTCTGAAGGAGTAGATGGCACAGCCATTTACCCTCATAGACCTGACCTGTCACATAAATGGTTCTACCAATGTGTGCCTTGTGATGCCTATGTTGGTTGTCACCCTGGTACTAAAAACTCACTTGGTCGATTGGCAAATGCTGAACTTAGAAAATGGAAGTCTATAGCACATCGAGTGTTTGATCCGTTATGGCGTGATGGACACATGAAGCGCAAGGAAGCCTATAAAGCTTTGGCTGAAGTAATGAATATTCATCCAAATGACTGCCATATTGGGATGTTTGATGTTGATCAGTGCAAAAAAGTTTATTCAATTTGCATGAATGAACAAATCAAGAAGGTGACATCATGATTGATAACACCTCAATTCTCGCCCTAACTGACATTATCCAATTGCCTGAAGTTGAACGCTTACAGGCAATCAAGGATAAGTTTTCAGCAAAATCACATGATGAATTACTTAATTTACTTGGCAATGTTTTAAATGTTGCTGTGAATTATGCCCAATCATGTGATGAAACATTGTATTTACATCTCGTCACCACTGGCGATATGCACCCATACGCAATAGATAAGCTTATTTCACCTAGTTTTCATGCTGCTTTAAATGGGCTGATCTTGGCGCAAAAAGCACCTAATCAAGATGTTCTATGTGAATCGTGTGCTTATCGCTGCGGTACTTTAGCAAATCATTGTCTTTCAACTCAATCAGACTTGGCTCATGCCTTGGAGTCGGATGCAGTTTTTTATTGCCATAAAGATATTGAAAATTTGCATAGTCCGTCTGCTACAGATCGTAAGCGCATGAAACCATGTAAAGGCTGGGCACAGCATGTGAAGAAACATAAGGGAGTAGCAGCATGAAATCAAATGAAGCTAAAAAACCTATGTATATCTTTACTGAACTAGGTAAAGAAAAACTTTGTAAGCACTGTGATGAATACTGGCCTACAGATTCAGAGTTTTGGTTCATGATTAAATCAAAGTTAAAGGATGGAACCATTACATTTCGACCAGAATCAGCATGTAAAGGCTGCTATGACCGTGTTTATAGACCACATCATGTAAAAGGTGTGAATAAAGTTCGTTCAAGTCATGAAAAGAAGGTGGCAGCATGAAAGAACTCCACAAAACTTTGCTGTTCATTTTCATGCTCTTTGGGGCTGCCTTAATTCGATTAGGGGGTGTGGCGTGATTAAGAAACGCAATAAAAAATACAACCCCAATAAACCTGCTTTAAATCCTGTACGCAAGTTTCAGCTTATTGGTGAAGCGATTGAAGAAAATCGCATTCTCGAACTTTGGCAATTAACAAATGGGAAATCTGAGGATCAAGCGCCTGAGTTAGCCCATTTGCTAACTTTGACCAAGGGTACGCTTGTGATTGCCATGCGTAAGGATTTAATCGACGAGGAGCAAAGCTTCCATATCAGTTGTGACATATACGCAGATCATCCAGATGGCCGATCTATACAGCTCGATTTTGAAATAGCTGTACCTGAACGCATGACATATGGACAGTTTTTGAATGGTTGTGAAGAAGATCAAGAGCCGATTTACATCGTTGAATGTGGTGTCAAAACTCGCTGGAAAGGTGCCAACAAGTTAATGGATGAATATTTACATGAAGTTGCGGGACCGGGATTCAAAATTGTAAAGCAGCCATACATTGTGACTTGCTTTTCTGCATTCAAGAACATGGCATGTCAGCGCGAATTTAAAGCCGTGCAGATCTCCCTTACTGGTAATGGGTTAGGGGTGGCAGCATGATTATCGGAGTTGCTGTTAAAGCAGGTGAGCTTATGGTTGCTCTACCAAAACCTAATCGCCATGCAGATTGTATCAATATTATTTTGTCACTTGGTTTGGTACCAGATATTCAAAACCAATGGGGTAAATCATTACACCAAGGTTTTTATTGTGAGCAAGGAAAGTTCTATACACGCCCACAAGCAGCTTTACACGCTATCGAATGTGGCCAACAAGAATGGACAGGAAATGACTTAGAGCTAATAGCTTTGGGTGAAAAGAAATTTTCACGTATGGGGCTATGTAGTGAAGATTTGTGGTGAGGTGGTATGAGTAATCAAGAAGTTGATATTTGGATGCCTGTCTATATTGGCGACATGCTGGCTAAAACTACACGAATGACCACCGAGCAAATCGGTGCGTCATTTTTGGTGTTAATGGATTACTGGCGTAATGGAGCCATTCCAAATGATAACAATATTATTGCAAGCATTACTCGTCTTTCTTTATCAAAAGCAAAAGCATTAAAAGATGTACTTATTCGTGCAAATTTATTGAATGTTTATGATGAAGAAATTCGTTCTGAATATTTAGATAATTTGAAAACCCAAGCTGAAAGTAATAAGACCGCAAAAGCTGAACGTGCAAAGAAAGCAGCCGAAGCACGTTGGAATAAATCTCAAGACAATGTAAATACAGAGCACAACTCTAGCAATACTAATGCATCTAACAAGCATGACCTTAGCAATGCTAATGCATATCCTCAAGCAATGCATAAGCAATGCTTAGATGATGCTAAAAGTATGCTTGAGGAATGCCCGTCATCGTCACCTTCATCTATTAATAATATCTCTATAACGCACGAGCAAAATTTGCACGATGAAAATTCGAAAGGCGATGATCGTTTTTTATTTGATTTAGACACTGTGAATACACGAATCAAGCTCCGTGGACTCAAAGAAATTACGCAAGAGGATTTGAGTAGGCTTCAGCAAGATCTACAGGACGAGTATGGCCATAGAAACCAGATGGTTAAAAACCAAGTTCTTGGAAAACTTGTTCAATGGGTTGAACGACGACAGCAAACACCATTGACACCACCTGAAAAACCCAACGTTAAAACAAAACAGAGCACTACTCGATCAAAAGGGTTGAACGTCAATGATGCCTGGAAAGATCAACCCATGAACGACCAGCCATTTTACGGCACAGTCGAATTACCTGAGGGCATGGAATGAACGCACATTTTCAACTGAATGGTTTTGTTAAATCGAATGAAGTTTGTAGCTTGCACAAAACTCAAAAAATCTTAGCTGGTGGTAACTTGATTTGTCCTATGTGTGCAAATGAATTTCTAGCAGCTGAAAAATCCAAACAACAAGCTGAGACAAATAAAGCGGTTTTTGAAAAGCATATTGCAGGTGCAATGCTTCCAGATCGTCATGCATATTCAGCATTTTCAAATTATCAAACTCGTACACAGGGTCAAGCCAATGCATTGAATCAATGCGCGAACTACGCACAACGTATTTCTGAAAAACAATGTTCTAACTTCATCATGGTTGGCTCTACAGGGACAGGTAAGACACATCTTGCATGTGCAACTGCAAAAAATCTTTTGAAAAAAGGGCTTAAAGCTCGTTACATCACAAGCGAAGAAATTGCACAACGAATTATGAATGCTTGGGATAGAGATTCAAAAGATCAATCCGAAGAAGCCGTAATTTATGAATTTGCTCAATATGATTTATTGATTATTGACGAATATGGATTACATGATCGTGAAAAACGTACAGAGCTTGTGCATAAGGTTTTAACCAAGCGATACGACAGTAAAAAACCAACCATGTTGATTTCAAATTTCACATTAAAAAAATTAAAAGACGATTTAGGGGATCGGTTGTGGTCACGTTTCCAGCACGATGGTTTAACCGTAGTGGAGTGCAATTGGAATGATGCTAGGGTGATCAACCAATGAAGCGAAAAATGAAGCAGAGAACCATACAACAACACAGACAGCAACGAAACATTCAAGCGATGCTCAATAAGAAACATTGTCCACATGGATTTGACATTGCATGTTTAATTTGTGGTTTTGGCGAACAGAATAACAAACGTGTTTATCACAGTTGGAGTAAGAAAACAGGGGAACTTGCATGACAAATTGTCTATCACAATCTCAAATTAAGAGACTGGTCCATCAACGTGACAACAAGCCTAAACAGCCAAAGTATGGGAATCATAAAGTTGTTGTTGATGGTGAAAAAGTTGCTGATTCACAGCATGAATATCGTCGTTTAAATGATTTAAAGGTCTTACAACGTGCAGGTGAGATCAAGGATTTACAGACCCAGGTTCGATACAACCTGATACCGGCACAGAAAATTTGTGGTGAGAAAGTACGTGGCACAGATTACATAGCAGACTTTGTTTATTGGACCAAAGATGATCAGTTTATCTGTGAAGATGCCAAAGGTCATAAAACTGCGGATTACATCATCAAACGTAAATTGATGAAATTAATTCACAATATTGACGTAGTTGAAGTTTAAGAACGATTTAGGGGAGTATGACAATGAAGTCTAACGCTGAAACAATCCTTGAAGCCATTGAGGATTTACATAATCAAGAGCAGATCGTTACTAGAGAAACTTTGTCACAATTGACAGGCTTCAAATTATCTATCGTTGATGATCGTTTAAGCCATCTTGTCGATAGTGGCCAGATTATCCGTGTACAGCGTGGTGTATTCATTCCAACCCCTAAACATCGCCCATCTCGTATTATGTCCAAGATGGTTTTACCTGATGGTACCGTTAAAATTGAAATTGGTGATGATCAGATTTTGACATTAACGCCACGTGAAGCACGTAACCTTGGCAATCTCATGGTTGCTGAAGCAATGCAATATGCAAATATTGAAATGGGTCATCATATGGCAATACTTCAGAGTGAAGTTTCAGGTCAAGTACGTAAATTATCGAAGCAAGTAGGGGATTTATTGGATATAGGCAAGCAAGGAGAGCTGTTGTAATTTATCAAAACGGCTTCACCCCCCTCTAAGGTTAGACCTCCCCCACATATATACATGATCATTAAACCAATATGAGGTTTGGTGGTCATGGCTGAAAAAAAAGTAATTGATTGGGAAAAGATCGAACTCGATTATCGAGCAGGTATTAAGTCTCTACGTCAAATTGCAGGTGAGCATGATATTGCAGAATCAGGCATTAGACGTAGAGCAAAGCAATACGAATGGGTTCGTGATCTATCTGAAAAAATCAAAGCTAAAGCAGATGACATTGTGCGCAAGGAGAGTGTGCGCAGCAGTGTGCGCACGAAAACGACTATTTCAGAAAAAGACACTATTGATGCAAATGCCAATGAAGTAGCATCAGTCCGATTAGCACATCGTAAGGATATTCAACGTTCACGCAAGATTGCTATGAGTCTTTTTGATGAGCTTGAAATGATGGTCGGTCAAGAGAATGTCAAATTGCTGGAAATGTTGGGTGAGCTTATGTGGTCACCTGATGATAAAGGCAATGACAAAGTAAATGACCTTTACATGAAGATCATCTCAATGCCTGGTCGTGTGAAGTCTATGAAAGATTTAAGCGACACACTCAAAACATTGATTGCTTTAGAACGTCAAGCGTTTGGACTTGATGATGAGAACAATAAACCTGTCGATGCACTGACTGCATTACTTGAACGAGTGAGCACCGGAAATAGTTCTGCGTTTAAGCCAATTGCCGATGATCCTGAATATTAGTGCATGTACGTGAATGGAACGACTAATCACCCACACCAAAACAATTTCATTCACGTACACGCTTCAAAAATGCACCAATGTTGTGCAAAATGGAGTAAAAATTGATTTATAACACTAACTTACAGCCACTACCGACAAATGCCGAGGAGCTTGAACGCTGCTTGGCAGACCCTGTTTGGCGTATTTTTAGTGGCTGTTTATATAAGATCAAAATTAAAGGTGATGACTTTGTAAATGAGTTAGGGCAAGTAGAAGAAGCTCCAACATTTGAATTACCGTTCCAGCCTAATGATGCACAGAAGAAATTCTTAAATCGGTTGTGGTACCGCAATATTATTTTAAAGGCACGGCAGTTAGGTTTCACCACATTGATCTGTATATTGTGGCTTGATCATGCCTTGTTTAATGCCAATCAGCATTGCGGTGTTATTGCACAGAACCTTGAAACTGTAGGTGATATTTTTAGCGACAAGATTAAATTTGCCTACGATAACTTACCGCCTGAAATATTAGAGCGCTTTCCACTCAAAACGAATAATGGAACTGAGATGGAATTCGCCCATAATGGTTCTAAAATTTCAGTGGCCACATCATTCCGTGGCGGTACCATGCACCGTTTACTTATTTCTGAATACGGTAAAATTTGCGCTCAATCGCCTGGTAAAGCGAAAGAGGTTCGTACAGGTTCATTACCAGCAGTTCCAACAACAGGGATCTGTGTTATTGAATCTACTGCTGAAGGTCGTGGTGGTGACTTCTTTGATAAGGTTCAGATTGCACAGAAGAACTTTGCATCACGTAAAAAACTTACGCCAAAAGACTTTAGATTGCATTTTTATGGTTGGTGGGAAGAACCTAAGTACCGTATTGATTCAACTGAAGTCATTATTTCTAAAAAAGATCATAATATTTTTGATCACATTGAAATTGTTGTATCCAGAAACTTAGGCAAGAAGATCAAAATTGATCCTGATCAACGTGCTTGGTATGTATCGACACGTGATAATGATCTATCTGGTGATCAAGCTTTGATGTGGCAAGAGTATCCCTCATTTCCTGATGAAGCATTTCAGGTCAGTACAGAAGGGAACTACTACGCAAAAGATATGCTTGAGTTGCGTAAACGTAGTGGTATTGCTCAAATTGAAGTTTTAGATGTACCTACGTGTACGTTTTGGGATATTGGCAACCATGATGGTTGTGCAATTTGGTTTCATCAAATGATGAATCAGCAAGATCGCTTTATTGATTATGAAGAAGATCATTTTCAAGATTTACGTCATTACGTGAAACTGATTAAAGATAAACCTTATATCTATCATACTCATTATTTACCGCACGATGCAGCACATCAAAGGCTTGGCGATTACAACAAGTCAGTATTAGAAATGCTTGAGGAATTATTACCTGGTCATAATTTTGTGGTCATTCCACGTATTACGTTACTCACAACTGGTATTCAACAGACTCGTAGACATTTAAAGAATGCTTGGTTTGATGAAGAACGATGCAAATTGGGTATCGAACGTATTGAAGGCTATAAGAAAAAGTTTAACCAACAAGCCAATATGTTTATTGATCAGCCTGATAAATCCAATGGTTGCTCAGAAGGTGCAGATGCACTTAGACAGTGGGCACAGGCTAAAGATGCAGGGTTGCTTGGTGATTACGTCTATACGGCTAGTCTTACTGGCATGAATCAAGGTACAACACATCAAAATCCACATGGTTATGTCGAAGCACCTCCGACAGATTGGCGTTTATAAGGAAAAGCTATGTTTACTCAAGAAGATGCAGCTACAAGTGAGCAGATTAGCGATGATGATACGCTCAGTCTGGAAGAATTAACGGAGATCATGCACGAAATTGAGGAACAACCTCATTGGCGTCACATCGCAGATAAAGAGATGGATTATGCAGATGGCAATCAATTAGATACAGATTTGCTTAACCGTATGCAACAGATCGGTATTCCACCTGCTGTAGAGGACAGAATTAGTCCAGCTTTATTGTCGATTATGGGTTATGAGCTACAGACTCGTACTGATTGGCGTGTAAAAGCCAATGGTGAAACTGGCGGTGATGATGTTGCCGATGCCTTGAACTACAAATTAAATCAAGCTGAACGTTTATCTAAAGCTGATAAAGCATGTAGTGATGCTTTTCGTCCTCAAATTTCATGTGGTTTAGGATGGGTTGAGGTAAAGCGTGAGCAAGACCCATTTAAATATCCTTATCGTTGTGTTGTAGTTCATCGTAATGAGATTCATTGGGATATGAAGTCTACAGAACCAGACTTATCTGATGCACGCTGGTTACGCCGTACACGCTGGGTTCATCCTAAACGATTGATGAGTGCTTTCCCTGAACACAAGGAGCTAATCCAAACAGTTGGTCGTTATGGCGGTTCATGGTGGCAGCAACCTGATGTGCTCGATGGTGGAGCAAGTACAGGCTTACAAAACGCTTGGCTTGATGCACGTTCATGGACGATAAGTGAAAACTACTGGTATAACCCGACATCTAAAGAGATAAACGTCACTGAGGTTTGGTACCGTCGTTGGGTGCGTGTACCAGTTTTAAAGTTCAGTGATGGTCGCATCGTTGAGTATGACATCAATAACATGGCTCATGATTTGGCAATTTATCAAGGTGTTGCACGTGTAGAGCAGGCTACCATATCAAAATTGCGTCGTTCATATTGGCTTGGACCACACCTTTTACATGATAGTCCTTCGCCATATTCACACCATTATTTCCCTTATGTACCTTTTTTTGGGTTCCGTGAAGATAATACTGGCATACCGTATGGCTTTGTTCGTGGCATGAAGTACAGCCAAGACAGTATTAACTCCGGTATCTCAAAGCTACGTTGGGGGATGAGTGTTACACGTGTTGAACGTACCAAAGGTGCAGTGGCTATGACAGACGAACAATTACGTCGTCAAGTTGCACGTCCTGATGCTGATATTGTATTGGATGCAGCACACATGGCTAGACCTGGTGCAAGATTTGATGTTAAACGTGACTATGAATTATCACAGCAACATTTCCAACTGATCAGTGATAATCGTGCTGCTATTGAGCAAGTAAGCAATATTACTTCTGGGTTCCAAGGTAAAAAAGGTAATGCTACTTCTGGAAAACAAGAACAGTTACAGATCGAGCAGTCAAACCAGACCTTAATGAAGATGATGGATAATTTCCGTGAGGGACGTACCCTCATGGGAGAAATGCTACTATCAATGATCGTTGAGGATATGGGCACTCAGCAACAGACTATCATTATTGAAGGTGATGCGGTACGTGAGGATCGTACAGTTGTTATCAATAAACCTGAGGTTGATGAACATGGTTATCCTTATGTTAGTAATGATGTTCAACGTACACGCTTGAAAGTTGTACTTGATGATGTTCCAAGTACCAGCACTTTCCGAGAACAACAACTTAATGCCTTGTCTGAGATTGTTAAATCCTTACCTCAAGAGGTTCAAGTTGCAGTATTGCCTTATGTGATGGCCTTGACTGACATTCCATTCAAGAAAGATATTATTGAATCTATTCGTCAAGCTACACAGGCACCAACACCAGAACAAGTGGAACAACAAATTAAAGAAGCTGTTGATAAAGCACTTGCCGATGCTGGTATTGATCTAAAACGTCGAGAGCTTGAACTTAAAGAGCGTAAAGCAGTAAGTGAAATTAAGGAAATAGACGCACGTTCAGTACAAATTGGTGTGCAAGCTGCATATTCAGCAATGCAAGGAGGTTCACAGGTAGCAATGATTCCGCAGATCGCACCTATTGCTGACGAGATTATGAAAGGTGCAGGTTATCAGCGTCCCAACCCGATGGGTGATGATCCTAACTTCCCAACCGCAGAACAGACAGCAGCACGTGATGTACGTTCACCATATTTAGAAGGTGAAGGGGCGCAGTTAGGCAGTGAAGGACTGGCAGAGGTACAACAGAATACAAGTCCAATGAACCCACCAGTACCACAGCAAGGTTCAACAGGAATGCAGGGGATTGAGACTCAACGAACCAGTGATAACATGCCCCCTGTAAGGCAAGAGTAATTTTCATTGTTCACAGATACTAAGGCAGTCAAATCGACTGTCTTTTTATTGAGGATTATGTTCATGTCAAATACTGAACAGCAAATTGAGCAAGAAATTCAATCTAAAAACTTAAATGCGCCACGTTTAACGCCCGATCATATTGATTCTAAAATCAAAGCAGTTGAATACATCCTACCTCGTGACGTGTGCAAGCGTGATAATGGTGTAGAAGTTTTTGATGCACCGCTTCCACTACAGACATTAACATTCTGTATTCTTACATTAGAGAATGGATTTACAGTTACTGGTGAGTCTGCATGTGCAAGTCCTGAAAATTTTGATGCTGAAATTGGGAAGAAAATTGCCTATGACAATGCTCGTGAAAAGATTTGGTTATTAGAAGGTTATTTGTTGAAAGAAAAATTAAACCATCAAATTAAAATCCAAGAACATTTTGCAAGCCAAGGTGTGGATGCTGAGAAGTTGCAAGACAGCCCTATAGTTTCTGAATTGCCTGAATTAGAAATTAAATATAGTGATGCTGTTAAATCCACCGATCCTACAAATGATAACCAAGCATGTGCCAGTGGTAGTGCTAGTTCTAATGGTTATCAACTCAATGCCAAACGTGATAACGCTTTTCTCGTGGCACAGTTACTGTCTAATAATAAAATCAGTGCAGAATTACGCAAAAAAGCTGAAACCAAAATGACCGCATTATTAGATGAATTGATTTAAACCTATCGAATTCGAGCCCTTTAAACCAGCATCAATATGCTGGTTTTTTATTTCTTGATTTTCCATTCAACGGCATGATTTCCATTGTCGCAATCATGGCTCACACATTCACCTTTGTGATTCACCTGAATTACACCACAACCTTCACAAATAACATTTGCTAGATAGTTAGGTTTACATTCATTGGTAAACCCATTACTCATTCCATATTGCTTGGCGCATTGAGCACAATATTCTGCCATTAATCCTACCCCCTGTAAGGCTAACGACATCATATATAAATCCTAGACACTTGTCTCATGTTGAGCAATCAACAGCTAAACGCTAGATAACTCTAGCCATTCGCCTTTGCGGTCACAGCGATAAGTGATAGGACAGACATGGATATTACAGAGCAACAAAATGAGTTGATTGAAGCTAACGGTGGTAAAGCATCACCTGAACTTGCAGCGCAGCTTTTAGAGCAAGCGTTAAATGGCGATACCGCAAATGCGGAAAATGGTAGTCAGCCAGCAACTACCCAAGTTACAGAAGAAAATACCACAAAAGTTGAAGGTCAAGACGGTACGCATGAGGAGCATAGCTCCGCAAGAGCTGATACACAACAAGCACAACAGCAACAACAGGTCGATGAAAGCCAGTTAAATGCTGAAAATGCTGTGATCTTAGCTAAAGACGGAAAACACACCATTCCCTATGACAAGTTAGTGGAAGCACGTAACGGTGAAAAGGAATGGAAGCAAAAGTTTGATGAAGCTCAACAACAGTTGGCACAACTTCAAGCTGATGCACAGGAACGTAGAGATAACGGACAGGCTCCAACTACACAGGACAACCAAGCAAATATCGCACAACAGGCGATTGATCAGGGTGTAGACCCTGCAATCTTTGGGGATTTTAGCGAGAAAGATTTGGCTGCTGGTATTCAGAAACTTGTTAATTCACAGGTTTCAACTTTGGTGCAACAGCAATTACAAACTGCTTTAGCTCCAATTCAGCAACAACAGCAGGTCAGTGTAGAGCAAGCCCATTTTAACGAAATCTTTACTGCACACCCAGATGCAGAATCTATTGTTGAATCGAAAGAATTTAATGATTGGAAGAATGCACAACCAAGTTTTCTGAAAGATGCGTATGAAACAGTTCTGGATAAAGGTTCAGCTGCTCAGGTGGTAGAACTTCTAGGATTGTATAAGTCGAATACCCAATCAGGTCAACAAGCTGCTCAACCTGCCAATGATGCAGTAAAGGCAGTAGCGCAAAAAGCTGTGAGTCAGGCTCAAACACCACCACCGAACAGTCTGAGTGATTTGCCTGCTGGTAGTCCTGCTGGTGTTTCTCGTGATGAGCGTTTGGCAGCAATGTCGCCAGCGCAACTTGCAGAGGAAATGCAAGGATGGACACCCGACCAAGTGGAGCAATTTCTCAATAGACGTGTTTAAACATACGTGATGAGAGTATTTGAAACATGACTACTAAAACTAACGCAAGTTATGGCGATAAGACCAATTTAGTTACCCAAGCGGTAGGTCTGTTCGCTACACACATGAATCGTAACAGCACCTTAAACCTATTGGCTGGGAAAATGCCTAAGGGCGAAGCAGGTGCGGAAGCGACTCTCCGTAAACAAACCACATCCCATATGCCTATTGTTCGTGTTCAGGACTTAGGAAAAGGGCGTGGTGACGAAGTGACATTCCACTTACTAAATCCAGTCGGTGCATATCCAATTATGGGTAGTGCGTATGCTGAAGGTCGTGGTGTGGGGATGTCTTTGAATGAAGATCGCCTACGTGTGAACCAAGCTCGTTTCCCTGTTGATTTGGGTAATGTGATGTCACAGATTCGTAGCCCAGCTGATTTGCGCAAACTTGGTCGTCCAGTCGCTCAGAACTTGATGGATCGCTATTGTGATCAGTCATTACTGGTGCATATGGCTGGTGCACGTGGTTCTCATAACAACATTGAATGGGTTATTCCTAAAGATAATCATAAAAACTTCAATGAAATCATGGTAAACCGTGTTAAAGCACCAACTAAAAACCGTCACTATGTTGTTGATGGTTCTGGTGTGCAGAGCGTTAAAAGCAATGCAGGTGAGTTTGATATTGCAACAACTGATCTATTTACAATGGATTCAGTTGATTCAATGAAAACTGTTCTGGATCAAATTGCTTTACCACCACCTATTTGTAAGTTTGAAGGTGATGTTGCTGCGGAAGATTCACCATTACGTGTATGGCTTGTATCGCCAGCACAGTACAACAAATTTGCTGCTCAACCAGGTTTCCGTTCTTTCCAATCATCTGCATTTGCACGAGCAAGTCAGGCAAAACAACATCCGCTTTTCTTGGGTGATGTAGGTTTATGGAACGGATTCATTATCCGAAAAATGCCACGTCCGATTCGTTTCTATGCAGGTGACACAATTAAATATTGTGCTTCACATGACAGTGAAACTGAATCAGATTTAATCGTGCCATCAAGCTTTGGTACTACTTTCGCTGTTGATCGTTCAATTATTTTGGGCGGACAAGCGATTGCGGAAGCAATGGCAGCAAGTGATAAGTCTGGTGTGCCTTTCTTCTGGTCTGAGAAAGACCTTGACCATGGCGATAAATGGGAATTATTGATTGGTGCCATTCGTGGTACATCAAAAATCCGTTTCGCTGTTGATACTGGTGAGCGTACAGAATTTACCGACTATGGTGTAACTGTTGTCGATACCGCTGTGCCAATCATTGGTGCTAATCAGTAATTGTTTTGGGTATGTCCCTTGCGAAATATATTTCTCAGGGCATACCTCATCTTATTCTAATCCTTGGAGATTTTTAAAATGGCGACAATTAAGAAGAAGCCTAGTGGTTATGGTCAGTTCGGTGGATTCTCACCATATGGCAATGTAACAGCATTAGCATTTTTTATGGCCACTAATGCTACAGGTGCCGTAATTGATTCAGATACAACTGCTCAAGTAGCAAGTGGTGATGTTATTGATTTAGGCGAATTGCCAGAGGGTATGCGCCTTGATGATGCTCAAATCCTGATTAAAACAGGTATGACAGCCACCGTTACAGGTTCACTTGGCTTTAAATATGTTGATGGTGATAGTACAGAAGTACCACAAGATGCAGCATATTTTATCAATGCTGGTGATCTTGCAACAGCAGGTCGATTACGTGCTAATACAGGTAAATTGGTAACCTTGCCTAAGGCTGCACGATTGATTTTAACCACTGGTGGTGCAGCGAATGCAAAGGCAAGCGACATCAAGGTTATTGTCAGTGGTGAATTGACAGGTCCTCGTTAATGTTTTGATGGTGTAGGTTTTAGACAGACCTACACCATTCTTTTTATTTTTTTAACTTATTACGGTGATAAGATGAAAACGATTGCAATAGCGATGATGTGTCATGCAATTAATGCTGCATATTGCCAATCAATGGGTGATGATAGTCAACCTACTTGGGATGACACACCAGAATCACATAAACAAAGTTTGATTGCTGGCGTTGAAATGCATTTGGCAAATCCTGATGCCACACCTGAACAGTCTCATAAGTCTTGGTATAAGGTCAAAGAAGCTGAGGGCTGGAAGTATGGTGAAGTAAAAGATATCGAGAAAAAAGAACATCCATGTTTTTTACCTTATGAAGAATTACCAGATGCACAAAAGGCAAAGGATTATTTATTCCGTACAACAGTTCATCTGGTTAAGCAATTGCCTGATCCTGAAGATTACTTGGCATTGAGTGCGGAAGTTGTGAATCTACGTCAAAAGGTTGAGCATCAAAAGAATGTTGCAATTAATACAGCGACCATCACTCCAACCAATATTGTTCAAAAATCTGCTGGTGTATCAATTCAGTATATTGGAAATAAATCTCTATATACCGACCACTTATACGAATCAGCATTAACCTTTGAACAAGGTCAAGTGCGATCAATTCCAAGTGATTTGGCAACCAAATTTTTAAAACATCCTGAGTTTACTCGTTATGAGGGTGAGCCTGAATCCAATTCTGGTGAATCTACTGAGCAAGGTTTAGATGATGATACGTCTAGTATTCTCAATCGCTCTAAAGAAAAACAGCAAGAAGAAATTGATAAAGAAAATAAAGTTCTTGATGAAATTGAAACGATTGGAAAAATGACAAAGGCTGGCTTGGTTCAATATGCCCTAGAAAAGTATGAGCAGAAACTTAGCCCACAAAAAAATCTTGATGAATTAAAAGAATCAGTTACTCAAATGATTCATCAATATGGGGTTGTGTAATGCAGCTAAATGACCTGATCAGCCGTTTTCGTACACTGGCCAACGATAAAGTAGAACCATATTTTATTGATGATGCCAGTGTCATTAATTGGCTTAATGATGCCGTAAATGAAGCGTGTATCCGTGGTCGTTTATTGCATGAATCTCAAAACAATGATGTTTGTAAGATTAATGTATTGATTGGTTCGTCTCGTTATCAGTTACATGAATCGTTATATGAATTGACCCGAGTTTGGTTCCAGCCAAGTGATGGAACAAAAGGGCAATACCTGAGTTTAATGTCTGCCGAATTACTCGATCATTATTATGATGGTGAAAATTGGCGAGTGAAACAGGGCAAACCTGAACATATCATTCAGGATGATACAGGTATTCGCCTTGTTCCAATTCCTGATGTAGACGGTGAATTACAATTAGAAGGCTATTGTGTGCCATTGTCACCAATGGAAAATGATACTGATATTCCAGAAATTAACCAAATTCACCATGTTCAATTGATTCAGTGGGTTCTACACCAAGCGTTTAAGGTACCAGATGCAGAATTCTTTGATCCAAATCGGTCAACATTAGCAGAGCAGGAATTTACAGACTATTTTGGTATTCGTCCTGATAGTGATTTACGACGTATTACTCGTGAGGATATACCCCATAACGTTATTCCATTCATGCCATGACTTGCTTGTGACATAAGCACCCCTGTAAGGCTAAAGCTTTTCAGGGGTTTTTTACATAATGATCTTACTTATTTTATTTAATCATGCACAAATATGGGCAAACGTACAATTGATTTAAAGACCGAAGATACGCTTTACATTGGCGGTGCCAAAGTTCAATTGATCAAAAAATCAGGACAATTGGCTCGAATTTGTGTTGAAGCAGATAATCACATTGAAATTAAACATGAGCGCATGAGTGCTTCCGATTCAGTTACGGAGACTCAAGCACATGGCAAACACACTCTATGATTTCGCACGTCAGCGTTTTTTAGAAGCACAAATCAACTGGATGACCGACACAATTAAGGTTTTGTTGGTAGACACAGGTGCGTATACACCACAAACAGCAGTGCATCAGTACCTTGCTGATATTCCAATTTCCGCACGTATTGCAGGACCAGTTACTTTGACTGCTAAAGCGACTACTGGCGGTGCTGCTGATGGAGCTGATGTGACATTTACATCTGTTACAGGCCCATCTATTGAAGCGATTGTTATTTATGCTGACTCAGGTTCTGAAGCAACTAGTCCTCTGATTGCTTTTATTGATACTGCAACAGGCTTACCAATTACTCCCAATGGCGGTGACATCATTGTTACGTGGGACAACGGTACAAACAAAATCTTTAAAGTCTAATCTTATAGGTGGGATATGGAAAATAACCCAAAACCACCTACACAATCCGTAGGTGTAGTTGGATTTAAAGCTGATCTTTATGGGTGTGATGAAAAACCATGTGAAGAAATGCCAATTGAGTGGCATGTGTTGGTTCATCTACCTAAATTTCAAATGTATGCCGTACAAATGACAGGTACTAGCTATGGTCAGTGTGGCAATGTCATGGAATGGATCGTGGGTTATGTGCAAGACCGTATTCAATCATATGGTGAGCGTAACTTTTTTGATGAGTTCGTAAAATGGCATGATGAAAAGGGCTATTGGAAGGCTGAGGATATTTACGGCAATCTTTTGAATGAGGTAGAAAATGGCAACAGTTAAGCTATATCGTCATACAGACACCAATGCACCACAATTGGCTGGTGTGGTTGGTCGTATGATCACCTTACTAGATGCAGTATTAGTGAATGGTTATAACACAGTGAACGTAGCAAGTATCACTCGTGATAGCTCTATTGCAACTGTTACAACAGCATCTGCACATGGTTTTAATACTGGTGATATTGTTTTGATTGCAGGTGCAACCCAAACGCCATATAACGCTGAATTTAGAATTACTGTAACGTCAACTACTACTTTTACCTTTGCCGTAACAAGTGAACCTGCAAGTCCAGCTACAGGGACTATTACGTGTAAGCGTGCACCAGCAGGGTTCTCTAAAGCTTTTACAGGTACAAATAAAGGGGTTTATCGAAGCAATGATTTAAGTTCTGATCGTCGTTTTTACCGTTTTACAGATGATGGTACGACTACAGCAGGTGCTTCAGAAATTGCTTTAACTGGTTGGGAAAATATGACATCAGTTGATGCTGGTGATGGACGGTTCCCCAACACCACAGATGATGCCAATGGTCATTATATGCGTAAGTCATCTACAAATGATGCCACCAACCGACCTTGGACTATCGTTTCAGATGGTAAAACTGTCTATATGTTTGTTGAGTATGCTGGAAATGCTGCGAATGTAATGGGGACAGGTAATATCCACTCCTTATCTTTTGGTGATACTCGACCATTACGACCAACAGATAAATATTGCAGCTTTATTGCAGGCTCAACTACAGCAAACCAAACATCTACAGTTAGTAATGGGCTTTTTAGTGCTGGATCAAGTTTTTCAACACCGAACTATGCATCTTCAGTAAATGTAAATCGTGATATTAATGGGGTTACTTTAGGTGTTCCACATCGTAATGTGGGGTGTTCTGGATCAAATCTAGGATCATCAACTTTTATACGCTATCCAAATGGTGCAGACAACTCTTTAATCATTGGTCCTGTAGCTTTGGCATATAGTGAAATGTTACGAGCATTTATGCCTGGTATTTATGACAACTATCATGGACGTGTCATAGCGAATGGAGACTATATTGAAAATGTTCGTGGTTATGAAGGTCGAAAATTCATGATGCAATACGGACAAACTGGTTCTACATCATGCTCTATTTTTATTGATATTACTGGTCCTTGGGAGTAATTCGTGTATAACCGTTATCGCATTGTCGTCAACTCCGCCATTATGCCTAGTGTTTATTATGGCTTTTCTGAAATAGCGATGTTTACAGTTGTTGGCGGAACGAATGCGTGTGTCGGTGGAACCCCATTTTCACAGACTTTTGCATCTACGACATATCAAGTTGCACGAGCATTTGATAGTTCTGACTCAACTGAGTGGCGTAGTGATGCAACTGGTTTAACGGATTTTGGTACTCGTGTAGGTGGGAGACTTATTGCAGGTTTTTCACCGATTGGCTATCAATTTACATCAGCGGTCAATATTGTTGAAGTTGGACTTAAATTTTCTGCCAACTGTATTCTTTATGATGTGTTTGTTGAAGCATCCAATGATGGTATTAATTGGGTAAAAAAAGCATGGGTAAAAGAAATCAACATGACGGCAAATGTTGTCTACCCAATTTCAATTCCTGCAAATCCTACATTTGATTTTAAAAGTTGGGTAAATATTGGAACAATTTTTAGAAAGGGAATTTTATATGATGCGCCTGTTCGTGGATTGAAGGTAGGTCAAATATATAAGATGCGCCAGCATTATGGAAAATACCGTATATCTGGTACCACAACTGCTACAGGTTATCGTGTTGCTCGTATGGTTTACCTGATTGATACTTTGTCAGGTGAGGTGCTTGAATCTCAATGGTCTGGAGAACAGGGCGAATATAATTTTTTAGGATTAAAAAAAATGAATTACACCGTTATGGGTGTAGATCGTTCCATGGAACAGAATAATATCGTATTTGCACATATCGAAGCTGTTGAGTAATGGCTTATGGCAGGACTTAAAAATGGAGGGAACTTAATATTAGAGTTCAAGACAAGCTACAGTCCTCCTAAATCAACATCTATAAACTTAGAATTTAATACAAACTTTAATCCGAATGGGTTGCGCTCAGTTGGTATCGGTAATGCCTTAACTGTTGGTAATCATTCTATTGGTTTAAAACAACAATTTATAAAACCAGCTTCAAGTGTTTTTTCAGTATTTGGTACTACTAAAGTTGAGATTGATAACCTTAAAATCAGACCAATTGGTATTGATTCAACAATTCAAGTTGGAACACCACAATATGTAAGCTGGCGTAGATTCATATTACCTAGTGGTATTGATGCTCCAGTGGTTAGCACGATGGTTAATCGTGTGCGTTTATTGGGTGGGTATAATGCCCCCAATGCCTATAACATCAATTTGAATTGGTTTAATGAAAGCTATAACCCACCTAATGCGTCAAATCTGAATATTGATTTTGGTCAATTAGGCTATAACAATATTTTTGCATCCTTGGGTGTTCAAAGCAGATTTGGTACAGCAAGAATAGATCAACAAAGAAATGTTTTACCAATTGGATTGGTAGCCACAAGATTTGGTACAGCTCAACTCCAAACCAATAAAGGCGGTTTGCAGCCATATTCATGGAACTCTAATACCTTTGGTCAGCCGAGTCTGAATAATAATGCTCGTAATTATCAGCTTACTGGATTTGTAGCAACATTATTTGGCACAGCCAAAATTGAGTTATTTAAACGATTTCTTGTTGTCAAAAGTATTAACGACAATGTTGTATCAGATAAGACATTTGTCGGTGGTGGTAAAAGATTTTTATTACCAACAGGCAAAGATGTCCTAGAGTTTGGTAAGACCGTTGTAGTTAATACACGTGCTGCTCAAACTGTAGTGGTCAAAGGAATAAATGATTCTGGTGTAGCAGTACCAAAAGTATATCCGCTCATTATTTTTCAAAAGTCATTTGTTGCAACTCAATTTGGTAATGCAATCGTACAAAGGAATCCAAGTCCTTTAGGGTTTGTAAATACAAGATATGGTCAAGCATGGGTTTCACTGAATCCAAGATATTTAAATGCTAAAGGCTTTGATAGTTTTACTGAGGGCTATCCTAAAGTATTTGACCCAAAACAAACGATCTACCAACAACTCACTCCAATTACAGGCGGAATATTTGGTGATGTAAAACTTAAAAATGTGAATAGCCAGATTCTTGTTCAAGGCTTTGATAGTCTTTCGATGGGACAATGGCTATTAGCGGAAAGTAATCTACGCTATATCATTTCACGAACAGATAATTTATTTACTGTTTTTGGTGAAAGTACCATATTCAATAAAACTCCCTCGATTTCTCCAAAGTCAATTGTTGGGGCAATGGGGCAAGTCTATGTTGATTATGCCATTCGTACTATTCGTGTTTCTGGCTTTGCACATTATGGATTTGGCAGAGCCACATTAACTAAGCCACCTGAATTATCACCAAAAGGTGGATACTTTTTTGAAGCAGGTGAGCACACAATTAGTAATCGAGTGCGAACTCTATTTGTAGACAGTATTGAAGCTAAGGAGACTTCACTTCCTACAGTTTGGCATAGGGTGCGACAACTCTTTTTGGCTGGTGGGATTGACTCGTTAACTTTCGGAAAACCCAAGTTAGAACACGGAATCAGAGAATTACTATTTAAAGGTTCTGTATTAGATGGTTACGGTAAGCCAAAGGTTGATTTCAGAGTACGTTATATTGATGTCGAATCTATTGTTACGATCACTAATTCCAACCATCAAGTTGGTGGCACGCAATACCTTTTACCAAGCGGTTTTGATGCAGCGAGATATGGTGAAAGAATTATTCCCGAAGCTCAAAATATTTATGCTAAAGGCATATTTTCTGACTTTGGTCTTGCAAAGATTTGGCTCTATTCTCAGTATTTGAAACCAAGAGGTTTTGATACTGAGAATACATTCTTACATGGTCGTTGGGGAACTCAAAAGCTATGGAATAAGCGTCAATACATCACTATGTACTATGACCCTGATAGCTTATTGAATCCACCAAAAGATAACTCTAAATGGTTAAACATATCGAATCGTAATCGTGAATTAAGTACATATGGATCAACATTAAGTCTTTATGGTAGACCAGCAGTACAAAATAAAGCGGTACCAGTATATCCGCTAGGTAAGGATTGGAATGATATTGGCCAACATCGTATTAGTCACTTTATACAACGAGTGAAGTGTGAACCAATAGAAGCCCCCTATATCTCAGGGTGGAGTAATGTTCACAATAATGCTGCCGTATTAAAAGCGCAGGGAGCAGCTTTATCTATATTCGGACAGCCATCAGTTGTGAATACTCGTCGATACCGTAGAGTTGAAGGTTTCACAACATCAGTTTTCGGTTATCCGCTGATAGCAGATCGCATACGTGAAATTACTTTTGAATCTCGATATGGTATTGCACCACCTAGAATTGAACTGCCAGTTGTTGATTTATACAGTAGATATGTTGAGCCATTAGGGATCAACAAAACGGCATTTGGTTCTATTGAACTGAATATTTATCGTGCAAAAATTATTACACGATGGTCACATACTGAACGTGCTGGTACACCAGATATACGAAACGTTACCCCTGAACTTAAAGTTCGTGGAAAGCCATCAGATGAGTTTGGTACTGCACAATTAAAATTATCCAAAAGCTATCACAATATAGAAGGCTATATTGCGACTTTAATACCTAAACATCGTATTGAATTTAAGACACGTGAGATTACGGTTAAAGGTATGCAAATGATGGCATTCGGAACAAGGATTAAACTTGATCGAATTGGCTCATCGCCTTATGCAACACAATACATTTGGTTAGGTGTTGAGGGATATAAAGACCCAGCGAATAGTATCCCAAATGATGGTTATGGGATTGGTGTACCAGGTGAAAGTTATCTAGGTGGACCACCAACGACAGGGCAAGCACCACAAGTACCAGTACCAAAATTTAATCGTGAAGTTATTACACGTGTGACAATTAATGATGCATCTAAATTTGGTGATGCAATTGTTAGTGCTAACACAATACGAGTTGAACCAGGTATTCAGGAATTTGTTGTCGGTGAACCAAACGTAACCCTGAAAAACCGTACTATCCAGCCAAGTTCTATTGAATCAACTTTAGATTATGGAAAACCACGTTTAAACCCACACACAATTTATGCTGTGCGTAATGCACCAGAACAAGCGGTACGCAATCATCCAACTCAAGGAACAATAAATTATGTGAATGAGGGGATTCGATTAGGCTCACCAATAGTGACTCTGCAACACAGAACAATGCGAGTACAAGGTTCAAGCTTTATGGCCGTACCTCAACCAACAATCAGTCTCAAGATCAATTATGTTAGACCTTCTGGTTTTTCAACTTTAAGATTTGGTTGGCATACAGTGCCAGAATGGGAAAGGATCATTACACAATTTGGTTCGATAGAATCAATGGTATTTGGGCGACCTGTAGTTGCAATCAAGTATTGGGACTTGCGTCAATATTTGAAACCTTCTGGTATTCAACCACCAGTACCAAGTAGGTACTTAGTTGAGTTTTTTCATAGACAGGTTTTGGTAAAAGGCTTCGATGCTGCAATGTTAGGTTCAAGTATTCCTAAAGATACTGAGTTTTATCCTCAAAGTTTGAATGTTGGTTTTCCAAAGCCAGTGCGTGTTGTTGGTAAAGATGCATCGTTATTTGGTAAAACTTATATTTCACATCGAGTTCGTGAAGTGCATGTATCTGGTTTTGATTCTTTTATCAGCACTTATACACTTGAAAAGTATAAGGATAGGATGCAGGTTATTCGTCTCAAGCCAACACCACCGATGTATAAGGTTGCTCATCCACTGCCAACAATCATGACCTTGATGGGTACACCAGACATAAAACTAAAAGTTCACTACATTCGACCTGATGGCAATAGTGATCAATATCGTAAAGGAGCTCCACAATGAAACGACTTACACCTTTAAGTGGAATGAACAATGTAGCTCATGATGACGAAATGAGTGCTTTAGGAAATGAGCATTTATTGAAACTACGAGATGCCATGAATGTTGACATTAGCTCATCTGGTCGTATTTCCATTCGTCGTTCTGGTCGATCAGTAACAGATACAGCCTATAAAAATCTATGGCAAAGCCCATTACACAAAGATGTATTTGCAACACTTGGAAATCAATTAGTGAGGATAAATCCTCAGCAATGGACACATGAAGTCATTGGGGATATTGCTTCAACAGGTTATATAAATTATGAGGTGATCAATAATTTAATTTATATTTCTGATGGTACAAATATTTATACTTATGATGGTAATAAATTACAGATTTTGACGATTGAAACACCACCAAAACCTTATGTGAATGAAGCTGGCAATGGCGCATTGGGAGCAGGAGATTATGTTGTTGCCATTTCATGGGTAAGAGATGGGTTAGAATCAGGGCTATCTGAATCTGAAAAATTTGAAATATCAAGTAATGGTTTAGTTGGAGATCGTACAGGATCATCTTTAGAAGTTACATTACCGTATTGTTTTGATCAAACTGTTGATAGCGTTAATGTGTATGTGACCACACGGAATGGTAGTGAACTTAGAAAATATGTAACTATTGCTGCATCACAAAATAAAGTAATTATAAATCAAATAGATGATTTAGGGCGATCTATCCAGTTCTCACAGCTATCCCCAATGTCAGCTGGTAAGTTTATGGCTTTCTGGCAAGGACGATTATTTACAGCTGATCGTAATATTATTAAGTTTTCGCAGGCGTTGAATTTCCATCTATGTGATGAGCGTTATGATTTCATTGCCATGCCACAGCGTATCACTTTTTTACAGCCTGTGGATGGTGGAATCTGGGTAGGACAAGTTGATCATGTTGTATTTCTTATGGGTGGCGAACCCAAGCAACTGGTTCATGTTAAAAAACCAGCACAGGCACCAGTTGCATTTAGTGCAATCCAGATGGATACTGAAAGCTTAGGAGAGCTTGCTCAAGGAGGTAAGTGTGTCATTTGGCTATCTGAGCATGGGTATGTAGTTGGTACATCTAATGGTTTGCTATTGGAACCACATGCAAATCAACTCAAAGGAATTACTGCAAAATCTGGGCAGTCTGTAAGGCTAGGGCAAAGGGTTGTAACTGTAATAAGTTGAGACATATTTCATCATTAATGGGAATGTCTCATGAACGAGTCACTGAAGAAAAAAATTGGCAAAGCTATTGCTAAAGAACATTATGATATTACTGAAAATGGTATTGTCTTTCCAAGTTTGGATGTTCTTGCAAAAGGCGAATATTTTGACCGTGTGAACGGTGGAGAATGGTCTCGTACACCAAATTTGGTCGTTACAGAAGGGTTAGCACATATTTTAAATACAGCCTTAGGTGCTAAAGCGAAAACTGCAAATTATTACTTGGCGTTATTTAGTGGTGCTACAGCTCCTGCTGCTAACTGGACTGCTGCTAATTTTACTTCTGTAGCATCCGAAATTGTGAGCATGACAGAAGGCTATACCAAAGCCACTCGTCCTGTATGGACTCCGACAGAAGCAACTGGAAACTCAATTGATAATATGACCAGTGCTGCTTCAGTCACGATTGCGACAGCATCAACATTAAATGTGACTGGTGCTGCTATGCTTTCAAATCCAACCAAAGGCGGTACCACTGGCGTGCTGGTTTCAGCAACAAAATATGCTACTGCTCGTACCTTCCAAAGTGGTGATATTTACGAAGTTGGTTATCGTTTAAGCTTAACGGTGTAAAACATGGTAAGTCCGAAACCTTACGGGCTTCATGTTAAAAACGGTGAATTAACTCAAAGAGATATGCAATTTATCTCCTCAATAGTTCACCGTTTTCTAAGCTATAAGCATGGTGCCGAGCTTGAAAATCTAAAGTTAGTTTATGATCTACCTGATGGTGGATATTTTATTGTTCAAGAACAAGCTGATATTTTTCGGGTAATTGCCGATAAGGACATCTTAACACCGAATAATTTTGTAAATGATGGTACTGTCAAAATGTACATACCGTTGTTTTACAGCGGTATTATCACAAAGGCTAGAGTCGCTTATGGCGATAAAGTCAGATTAAAGCTAACTCAGAACTGTATTCAACGATTATTCAAAGCCACAGATCAAACACCATCCCAAAAAATTGCCCTTGAACGGTTCACGATAGAAGCTAGCCCACGCTTTCCTGAATTTTTACCACAGCAATCAAGTAATTTTATTACCACACAGTATGTTGGGCAAAATGCTGGCTGGTACAGTGGCAGTATGGCTAAATTGATGCAACTGGTTGGTGGTTATGGTCGTCAAGATTTTGAAGAATTACCAAACAATCCTTTTGAACGTGCTCAAATAAAACTTCCTGAAAAGCTCTCTAAGCAACTTTGGGTTGATTATCAAGATATTCGACTCCCATGTTATTCAGGTATTCCACCAAAAGATGGAACATTTCAATACGACTACAAAGCAAATAAAACACATGGTGTTTCTTTTGATTCATCTGGAAAACCATGGTTGATTCAAATTAGTAGTGACCGAAAAGTCTGGGCAATGCCTTTACCTATTGTTCCAATTACTGCATCAATTAAATTTCATGCTTATGTTGAGGAGGAATTGGGAGATGATGAGTTATTAGAGGTACTTCGTACATTCGGTGCTTTACCATCTGGCGAAGGTTTCCCAGAAAGTGCTGAGGATTTTCAACGGTGGGTGCGAGCTGGTGTCATTATTGAAATCTGTGACACTTTAGACTTTCATTTTCATATGCCTATGTATAGTGCTTGTGGGTGGTCATTTAATAATTTCGGCAACATGGCATACAACACAGCATATTTTTATGATCAAACAACAGGTTTAATTTTTTGTAATACATTCAAGCTTTCATTGGCTTTAGGAAATTCACCACATTACTACGGTGCAAAGTCAGTACAAATAAGTAGTGACCTCACAAATGATGAAAGAAATAAAGTTGCTGACTATATTGCAGCTATTTTTAAACAGCTTAGAACGGATTCAGTATTAGGTAGAACAATTCAATTTAAATTTCGTTTAGTCGGGACACAAGTCATTTCTGAACGAGCAAATAGTGTCAGTTCCTTAAATGTCGCCAGTGAAATCGAGTATTGGGATAATTATGTGTGTGATCCAATTGCCAATCATTCTGGCAATGTGAATAAAGTTTATGGTGGTTATCTATTCCATCCAGCAAAGCCAAAATTTCAACCACAGATAAAGTTTCCTGACTATCGGGCTGGTGGCCTTATTTCCTTTGATTTTTCACCAGCTGAATCAGGTTGGGTGGTCGCCTGTGACACCATCATGTTTGCTTATTTTGATAATGATAGTCTGCAAGTGATCAAATATTTTTATAATGGAAGATCATATAGTAAGGAAGTAGATACTGATTTTGAAGAATGTATGTCCGTTGGCTCGTGGTATATGAATACTACTGAAGGTGTCACTTCATTAGTTGGAAATTTCTACACAACTGAAATTGATGAGCGTGATGAAATGAGCCAAACCACAATTAAAACCACAGTAGTTGGTCGTGATTTGGGATATAACATCACACCATTTTTTGAATATGATGCTTTTTTTTGGCGACCAGGTACTTTATGGAGATACCGCTATTTTAGCCACTTAACAAAAACAACTCGTGTATCTGGATCAAGTATGCAACTTGGTGTATGTGTACCAATGTTCCAACGAGCAGCGACCTTATACGCTGTTAAAAATTATTCAGGTGCAACATCTTATAATGAGTCAATGGCTAAAGGCGCAGTAAGAGACCCTTACTCATATCGTTATTGGACACATGATCATATTTGGGCTTGGAATGGTGGTTTAGCAGTAATGAAGGGTAAACCATATCCAAAAGATGGTAACCCTGTTTGGGTTGAGATGGAGAATTACAATCCATCTGTCTGTTCAGATTTTGCAGATAATGGACCTTGGATACCAAGTTTGCCTGCTGATTATACATGGCTGATTCATCCAAACCGTATGGAGTGGAAACATAGTGGTGGTGGGGAAGAACCTCCTTTAAATGCCTATTCAATATCTAACGATAAGTCAGGTGAATATACTGGGAAAATCATGATGACTTTCAATGGTGTTACAAAGCAGATCACTAAGAGTGTTCCAGATGAATGGTACTTTAAAATGTCACCAGATGACTTTGGTGGTGTGATGTACCGTGATGCCTGTAGGGTTTTTCTTGGTACAACTGAATATGGGAATATTAGTGAATATGATGTAGGTCATCGTGTCAGGGTAGGGAATAGCAGAATTGCTGATCATGGTCGTGCACAACACTTTATAGGGGTAATCAATGAGTAGTTATCGTGATGACACACAGGAAACCATGGTAATTGCGGATTCTGTATTTACCAAAGTGACGACTGATGTTGTTGAAAACTTAAAAATTGTTGATAAGGACAGTGCTCGAATCAAAGTATTGATGTTTGATTCATTTGTTATTTCTGATGAAGTAAACTCTAAAAAAGTTGGGCTTTTTGTTGATGAAGTTAATATTACAGATGAGGTGTCTAGTAGACTCACAGCCAAACATTTAATTTCTGAAACGTTACGGCTATCAGATAGTACACGATCAACTTTTAAAGTTGTGAATCCAACAGAAGAACATATTTTGATCCAAAATATAGTTCAGCATCGAGTGATTGCAGTAACTAACGACTTTTTAACGGTTAATAATGAAGTCTCAACTAGGCTTACTGCTAAAACAGATGTATCTGAAAAGCTTAAAATAACTGATTCAATTGTGTCGAATAATCGTGTCTTAGATATGGTTTCAGATACAGTTGCCATATCTGAAAAAGTCAATTTTAAACTTCGATCCACTTTAACTGATTCGATAATCATCAACGATTCAACGCATCATAATTTATATGCCAAAATATCTATTACAGATCATTTAAAAATTAAAGATACTTTGGCGAATATTTATCATGATTTTGTTTTAGATTCTGTAGGTATCATTGATAGTGTTCCAACCAAGCCAAAATATAAAGATCAGATTACAGATCAAATTTTAGTAAGCTCAGAACTATTAGAACGTAGACGAGTTTATGAATCTATAAATGAAATGGCAGATGCTGTAGGCACATTATCAGGAAAACTTAAAGCAACTCAAATACTTAATGACCTCATGTTTATCGAGGATGTTATACCTACTGAGCTATTTTCAGGATCAGCTTGGACATCAGGCTGTGACGTATGGAATATGAGTCGTTATGGTGACTTCAACTATACCCAATTAGCCATCATCAACGGTGAATTATTTGCTGTTTGTGATACAGGCATTCATAAGTTAATTGAAGGAGCACAAGATGTATCAGCAAAAATTACTACGCCCAAATTAGATATTGGTGATGGTTCCTTGGTTCATCCTTTAGGTGCTTACCTTGAATATGAATTATCTGGAAATTCCAAAAAGTTGGAAGTGGGTGTAGCCACAACTCAAAGTGGTATTAAACAAACGTATTACTACTTATTACCAATAGAAAAAGCAGATGAGCTCACTAATGGTCGTGTGTTGTTTGGTCGTGGCTTACGTGGTCGGCATTTTGCATTTGAAATAAAAATATCTGGTAAACATGGATATATCAATGATTTGAGTATCGATGTTTCAGCAACAAAACGGAGAGTTTAGTCATGATGTATCCTACATTAAACATTGTTGATGAAGCAGTTGATCAAGTAAAAGATAAAATGAAATACTTTGAGGGGCGGACATCCACTCTTTTAAGTGATATGCGTGAAGCAATGAACAACATGAGTAATATCACTGTTGATCAAGTAGAAGCACCTGATAACTTACCTAAACCAAATGCAGATGGCTTTTCTCCAATAACGGCTCCAGATGCACCAAATCTGTCAGTAGAAGTACCTAAACCTTTTTTATTGGATATAGATATTTCTGAGCCACCGAAAATGCCTGATGCGCCTGTGTTTTCTGGACTTGGTATTGAGATACCTGACTCACCAATATTAAATGTTGATTTGAGCACACCTGATTTTATTAATGCTGCAGATATACCAACTATTGATACATCAATCAATTTACCTGATTTACCTTCAATTACATTAACTGGATTGGATACAGGTGGTTTACCCACGGCTATTAATTTAGATGGACTTTTAAGTGGTTTAGATTTAAGCGACTTGGATTTACCACAAACACCTGAAACACCAGTCTTGAACTTGCCTGATGCACCTTCAATAGCCGTGTTAGACCTACCCGTTAGACCTGAAATTGACAGTGATATTGAAATTCCAAACTCACCAGAACTTATATTGCCCGAAATGGATGTTCTGGAAGCTATTGTACTTCCTGAATATAAGGCAGATGAATTTCCAATATTTGATGAGTCACCACCTGAATTGGACGTGGTTTTGCCTACAGACTTAGACGGTATTATCAATAATGCAAATAGAGTAATTGCTGAAGATTATCAGACATATAATAAAGAAAATGCTATTCAACCATTAGTGCTTGAAATCAGACAATGGTTGGCTGGTAATCATGTCGGTTTGGGATTGCCTGCTGCTGTTGAAACAGCCTTATTTAATCGTGCTAGAGAGCGTGACAGTGTAGAAACTGAGCGACAAGTTCAAGAAGTAGTTGATCAATGGGCAAGCCGTGGATTTTCTTTGCCACAAGGTGCATTACAGAAACAGATTGATGGCATCCGAGATCAATCAAAATTACGTGCATCCGATTTAAACCGTGACATTTTGATTCAGTCATTTGATAAACAACTTGAACATATTAGGTTCATGACTGAACAAGGTATGGCATTAGAAAAAATGAAACAGGATTTATGGATAACATATGTAAGCAATGTCTTAGAGTCTGCGAAATTCCAAGTTGAAAGTAAAATCAGTATATTCAATGCACAAATCAGTTTGTTTAATGCACGTAATACAGCTTTTGAGTCAATGATTACTGTCTATAAGACAAAAATTGAAGCAACAATTTCTAAAATTACAGCATATAAGGCACAGATAGATGCTCAGTTGGCTATTGGTCAAATCAATCAACAGCGTGTAGAAGTATTTAAGGCAAAAATTGATGCTGTTCTTTCAAATGTTGAAGTCTATAAAGCCTTAATTCAGGGAGCCACAGCAAAAGCTGATTTAGTCCGTACTAAATTTGATGCCTATAAGACAGAGGTACAGGCATACGCTGAACAAGTAGGAGCTGAAAAAATCAAAGTGGAAATGTTTGATTCACAAGTGAAAGCAGAATCAACCAAAGCCACAATGTATGAAGCACTTGCTCGTATGTATGCGTCAACTGTCGAAGGAATTTCTGCAAAGGCGAATGTTAAGAGTAAAGAAGCTGATTTAAAGCTTGAAACAGCTCGAGTTAGGATCGCTGAATACAATGCCAATGTTGATGCTTATAAAGCTCAAATTGATGCTAAAGCTCGTGCAATCCAAAGTGATACCAGTAATTATACAGCTATGGTAGAAGCTTTTAAGGCGAAGGCGCAGGTAGAAACATCTCGTATGAGCACCCAAGCCAACGTTATTGAATCAACCTCACGTACAAAAATTGCTTTTGCTGATGCTCAAGCTAAATTCGCTGAAATGCGTATGCGAGTGGGTATTAGTAATTCTGAAACATTAGCTCGATTTGCTGATATGCGCTCACGTACAGCAATAGCAGTATCAGAAGCACATTCCAGATATGCTGATCTTTCATTGCGCACAACGATTGCAAATGCAGATGTTTATAACAGATATATAGAATCACGTACTCGTGTTGCAATTGCTAACTCTGAAATGCAGGCACGTTATGCAGACATGCAATCCAGAACAAATATTGCTTTTGCTGAAACAGAATCTCGTTATGCTGATTTGCAATCCAGAACAAACATTGCAAATGCAGAGACACAGGCAAGATATGCCGACATGAATGTGCGTACAAATCTTGCTTATGCTGAAATGCAGATTAAAAAATATGAAGCAGAGATGCAAAATGCTATTCAACGTGCACAACTTGCAATTGAAGCAACAAAAGGTATTGCTCAATTTAATTCACAACTTGCAGCAGGTGCAATGTCAGCTATGCATGTATCTGCAAGTATCAGCGGTAGTGGTTCAAGTTCATTGTCATACAGTGCAAGTGAATCTGAATCTAAGAGTGAAAGTCACAATTACTCGTATTAACCCTGTAAGGCTAACGCTTACAGCCTGTATTGATTAAATATACAGGATAAATATATTGGAATAAGTGTCATGTACGGCTTA
>Ga0172378_10000291_pt1 | contig 43043 bp, 36 predicted proteins | sample GrowelOW332metaG_FD_119755 | JGI IMG/M metagenome (GOLD analysis project Ga0172378, IMG submission 119755) | Groundwater microbial communities from an aquifer near a municipal landfill in Southern Ontario, Canada - Pumphouse #3_1 metaG | ecosystem: Environmental > Aquatic > Deep subsurface >...
CAATTATAATAATTTTTCTGCAGGACATATATCAGATATTGTTGTATCCTCCTTTGAAGAAAATAATATGGTTTCAACAGCAGGTGGAGCCATAGTTGCAGTAAATGGAAAAGAAAAAAGTGATTTATTGGCTGAATTTAATCTTAATTATAGGGAAATGACAGACTTAAATGCTTCTTTGGGTATTATTCAATTAAAGAAGTTTAACGAAAGACAAAGCCGAAGAAAAGAAATCTTCAAAGTTTATCAAAACTCATTATTAAAAACTAAACATAAGCTTTTTGGATTGATGAATATAGATTTTGAGAATACAGGGAGTGGATTTTGTGTATTGTTAAATTCAAAACCTGAAGACGTGATAAAATTTGCATTGAAATATCAAGTACCCTGTAGAAGAAGTTTTGCCAACTGTGTCGGAAAGGATAGGTTTCAAGATTTTGATAGTTTTCCTATTGGTTCTGTGTACATAATGAGGGCTGTGGATTTTCCACTTTATCCTTATTTAACAAGAGATGAAATTGAAGCTATAAGCAGAGTTATAGCTCATATGCCATAAAAGAGGTGGTCATGGAAGTAAACAAAGTATTAATAATTTATAACAAAGAAAAAGATGGTGTATTGAGTTTGGTTAAAGAGATCGAGGAGTATTTTTTTCTTCAAAAGATTGTTGTCAATAAATATGATGTTAAAGAAATTGAAAGTCGTGATTACGGAGCGGATGTTGCTTTTAGCATAGGTGGTGATGGAACTGCTTTGACAGCTGCAAGGGCAGTTAGCAAAAATGCAGTTCCGATAATTGCTGTTAATATGGGAACTTTTGGATATATAACTGAAGTTTCTCCTGAAAGTTGGAAAAAAGATTATCTTAGATTTATTAATGGAGAAATAGGAGTATCTGTTAGGAAAATGGTTTCTGCTAAAATTTGTGATGACCAAAAAAAAGTGGTCAAACGCTATCAAGCTTTAAATGAAATTACAATTTCAGCGGCAGGAATTTCAAAAATAATTAAAACCGATTTTTATGTTAACGAAATATATGGGGGTTGTCTAAAAGCCGATGGTGTTCTTGTTTCAACACCTACAGGTTCAACTGCATATAGTTTGGCTGCAGGAGGCCCTATTCTTGAGCCTTCACTAGAGGCATTATTAATAAATCCGATTTGTCCTTTTGCCTTGTCTAATAGACCTTTGGTAGTTAAAAGAGATTCAATTCTTGAATTTGTAGTTAGAGAAAACCAAAGTACTACGGTACTTTTAACTGTAGATGGTCAAATTGCAACTGAGTTAAAAGAAAACTGGAGAGTAATTGTTTCAAGTTCTAGAAATGCCTATTTGGTTAATCCAGAAAATAGGAGTTTCATTGAAATTATAAGAGATAAACTTAAATGGTCAGGAGCTATGCATGCTTGAACATCTAGACATTAGAAATTTTGCTTTAATTGAAAATCTTAGTATCGATTTTTCAATGGGTTTTAATGTATTGACTGGGGAAACTGGAGCTGGTAAATCAATTATTCTAGGAGCAGTTAGTCTTTTACTTGGTGAAAAGACTGATAGTAAGATAATTCGAAATGGAGAGGAAGAATGTATTGTTAATGCAGTGTTTTCAATTCCAGATAAACATGAAGTTTTAGATTTTCTTGAAGAAAATGGTCTTGAAACTGAAGATGGAAGTTTATACATAAAACGAATTGTAAAGGCAAAAGGCGCAAGAGGTAAAATCACTATACAAGGACAAGTTGTTTCAAGGACTCAACTAGCTTATATTTCTAATTCCTTAATAGATATGCATTTTCAACAGGAACACCAGTCCTTATTATTAAGCGATCGTCAGAGAAAGATTTTGGATAGTTTTGCAGAAACTGAAAAGGAAATTGAAGATTATCGACGAAATTTTGAAGAGCTTAATCAACTCAAAGGAAAAAGGATTCAACTTGAGAGGGAAATTCAATCAAGTCTAAAGGAACAGGATTATTTAAAATTTGTTGTTGAAGAAATAAATAAAGTGAATCCAAAAATTGGAGAAGATGATAAACTTGAAGAAGAAATAAAAGTTTTAAGCAACTATGAAAACATATATTCAAATCTTGAAATGGTAATACAGAATTTGAAATCTTCTAAAGAGAATATTTACGATGGAGAACAATATCTTAATGAAGCTTTTAAAAATGATAAGAGCCTTTTAGATACAATTACAAGATTAGAAAGTTCGCGACTTGAACTTGAGGATATCTATGATAATGTTCGAGAGAAATTTTCAACTTTTAGTTTTTCGGAAGAACATTTAGACAATATTCAAGATAGATTCAGTAAAATTCAGCGTTTAAGAAAATATGGGAAAACCTTAGAAGCAATTTTGGATTACCGTGATAAAATTGCATTGCAACTTTCAAATTGTGAAAATAGTGAAATTGAACTTTCAAAATTAGAAAAATCTATAAATGCTTGTAAAGAAAGGCTTGTTCAAAAAGCAGAATTTTTATCAATTAAAAGGAAAAAGGCCGCCCTTGAACTACAAAAAAAAGTAGAAGAGAAATTAAGACTTTTGGCCATGCCTTCAGTGGTATTTATTATAGACATTGAAGAAATTGAGTTTTCAGCCTATGGAAAAGACGAAATTACTTTTAAAATTTGCCCTAATATTGGTGAAACTTTAAAACCTTTAAACTTGATAGCTTCAGGTGGGGAACTTTCTAGAATAATGCTTGCTTTGAAAACTGTTCTTTCAGATGTTGATGAAGTTCAAACTCAAATTTTTGATGAAGTTGATTCTGGAGTGGGCGGAGAGGTTGCAAAGTCTGTTGCTACGCAACTTAAAGAACTATCAATAAATAGACAAGTAATAGCAATTACCCATTTAGCTGTAATTGCAAGTCAAGCTGACAGTCAATTTGTTGTTTCAAAATATCAAGAAAATGGAAGGACCTTTTCAAAAATTCAAGAAGTAAAAGGCAAAGAGAGAGAGAAAGAAATTGCAAGAATGTTAAGTGGGCAAGTAAATGATGTCGCACTTAAACATGCCAGTAGCCTACTTAATTAAGAAAATCCATATCAAAGTTCAAATCTTTACCTAATTCAAACAAAACACCTTCAACTTTTTGAGTTTGTTTAAGAAGAGGATAAATTTTGTTTTGTATTTCTGTAAGGTTTGGTTCGATATTTATTTCTCTGATTGTACGAATGAAATCATATAAGAAATCTATATCTTGGGGCGTTAATAAAGTTTGATGAGCTATTTTTGAAATATGACAATCAATAAAAGTTTTAACCGTTAAAATATCCTGATTTCTTCCTTTATTTTTCAAGAAAGAAATTATTGTTTTTATTGAAGACTTATTTTTTTCCCAGTTTTTTATAAAAGTTGAATTGCTTACATTAAAAACTGAACGCATATTATAAACGCAATAATTACAATTTTCTTGATAATATGAATCTTTTTTCAAATCCTCTTTATTTCCAAGTAAAGAGGAATAAATATGCATGAGTCTTGAAAGTTCAAGTAATTCGCTTTGTCTGTAATAAATTCCGGAACTATTGATTTGCAAAATAAAGTCATGGACCATTCTTTTTGGTATATCTTGAAAATCAAAAAATTGTTCTTCATTTTTTTCATTTTGAACTGTAAAATTCCATTTTCTATTTTCATCAATATTTCCATTGATAATTAGATTATAAGTTTGAAGAGTATTTGTATTAAATAAAGAAAAGTACTTTTGAGAATCTGAAGAAATTAACTTGTAATAACCATATCCTTTATCAATATTTGTTTTAGTAATTTTATTGCTAATATAGAAATAGAGACCTGCTTCAACTTCTCCTGAAAGAGTTTTTAATAGCTTTTGAACAATAGTCTTTCCATTTCCTTCCTTTTTAATATTGCTTTTTGCTTGTGATAGGGTATCCATAAAAAGATCTAAAGTCTCCTTGGGTAGGAAGGGAGAAAGAATTTTAATTGCGTAAAGTGCATAACAAAGATTTTGTTTTGATTCTAGTCCCGATATTTCTGAGAAGAAAAAGCCACAACTTGTAAATGAATACATCATGTTTTTTACTCCTTCAAATAAGAGAGCTAGCTTTACTTTATTGTCTTCCTTAATATTTTGTGCATTCACAAAGGCTTTAACTGTTTGTGTTTGACTTAAGACCTGACTGTAAGATACTAGTAAGTTGAAAGGAAGCTTTTTATCTTCATTTTCAAAAATATTCTTAATTTCCTTATCAAAAGTACTATAAACAACACTTTCCAAAGAAGCTAAAGCAGAACGAAGGGGTGTCCTCCATTTTTGATTCCAACCTGGTTGTCCTCCAGTCTGACAAGAACAATCCTTATACCATCTTGAAACCCCATGTTCGCAGCTCCAACTTGTTCCTTTGTTGTCTTCGCCTGATTTTAAAATTGCATGTAAAACGGCAGGATGTTTTTCTAGGTAAGAAGAATAATTAACTAATTCGAAATCGTCCTTAGTTTTAATTTTTTGTATCAAAGCAGCTATGGCCATATCACCAAAAGGTTCATGATGTCCATATATTTCTCCATCTGTAGCATAATGAATTAATGAACAGTTGTTTTTATTTTTTATTTCTAAAAGTTTGTCATAAAGCTTATCTGCGTCTTTAAGGTAGTGTCCAAAGCTTATTCCACTGGCTAAATCAGGATTATAGAAAAAAGCGGTGATAGAATGTTTTTTCCCCTGAATAATATAAGGCTGATCAAAGGGAGCTGGAGAAGAACCAAGTTCTACCATTTCGGAATTTTCATTTTCAATTGTTTTTACCTGCCAAGGAGAGAGAATTACCCATTTAATATTATTTTCAGCTAAAGTGTCTATGGTATCAGAATTTATGGCACATTCAGGGCACCAAAAACCCTCAGCTTGTCTATTAAAAATTGATTTAAAATAATCAATTCCCCATTTAACTTCTAATTCTCTAGTTCTTGGGGAATCCAAAGGAAGAATTGTGTGGTTGAAACCTTGAGCTACAGCATTTCCATACCCTAGACGTTTTATGCTTTCTTTGTCAGAAAGTTGTAATTTACTAATAATATCTGGATGATTCTTTTTAAGCCATTCAAGAAGTGTAGGGCCAAAATTCCAAGAAATCCAAGAATAATTATTTGATATATTTTTAATATTTCCAAATTGGTTCAAAAATCTTGAATAAGCATTTGTTTTGTAGCAACTTTCAGTAATATTTTCATTCCAATCAAGAAATTCACTGTTATCCATTTGTTGTTGTATAATTCCTGTTTCAGGATTCTCTCGCGGTGGTTGATAAAAATGACCGTGGATAATAATTTGAGTCTTCATAAAAAAGATATTAACGGTAAGCCAATCTTTTTTCTACTATATTAATAACATTATTTTATTATTTGGTCGGTATGTTGACTATTTTAGGTTAAAAATAAATAATATGTTTATTGAAATTAGTGGAGTAATTATGGTTCTTATCAAACTAGATGCATTATCCGATGTTGAATTGCGTTATATCGCACAAAAAGAAACAATTGAGAATTTTGAAAACCTTCCTAGGGAGGAATTGATTGATACCCTAGAAGATTTTTATGATGAAAATGATTCATTAAAATCATCAAATAGTGTTCATAATCTTTCTCTTCACCGATTTTGTAAAGGACTTATAGAATTTGAGTCAAAAGCAATGCTAAGTTTGCCTGGTGTTGAGGACCTTCCATTACAATATTTGGAAACATCAATTAGTCTTGTGGAAAAAGATCCTTACTGGGCCTATGTTTTTTGGAGTATCTCTCCCAATGATAAAGTTAGACTTTATGAAAGTTGTGCTAATTTTACCACTGTTCTTCGAACCTTGGTGCTTGAAAATGATAAAGTTAAAGAAAAGTTTGACATTGTTGTTACTGGAAAGGATAGTGATTGGAATATTGCTCTTCCAAGTTTTGGGAAAAAGTATATATCCCAACTTATTGCAGTTATGGGAGAAAAACAGGAAATTTTGGCTGAATCAAAGCCAATTGAAACTCCCGAATTTGATTTAAAGCAAAAAGTTGAACAAATTAAGAAAACTAATAATGAGGGTTTTCTCTTATCTAGTTTGATTTCAAAAAATGGTGAAGTTATTGATAATAGATTAGTTAAGGAAATATTTTCAGGACTAGACGATTCAGATACGGAGGTTGTAAGATGAAAAATCAATTAGGTATTATTTTAAACGCTCATCTTCCCTTTGTTCGCCACATCAATTATGATAGATTTCTTGAAGAAGATTGGTTGTTTGAGGCAATGAATGAAAGTTATCTTCCTCTTCTTAGAATGATGAACAAGTTGAGGGATGAAGGCTTAGAATTCCATCTTACATTTTCCTTTTCTCCAACATTATGTTCAATGCTTAATGATAAGATACTTAATGAAAAATTTATTAATTATTTAAAACTACACATTGAACTTGGAAACAAAGAACTTGAACGATGTTTTGCCTCCAATGATACAAAAGTCATTCCAATTATTCAGTTATATTTAGATAATCTCAATCAAAATTTATTTGACTTCGAGAAAACTTATTCTTGTAAAATAATAGAAGGGTATAAAAAACTTGAAGAACAAGGATTCCTTGAACTTATATCAACTACAGCAACTCATTCCTATCTTCCAATTTATAAAAATTACCCTGTTGCTGTAAATGCACAGATTGAAACAGGACTTTTAAGTCATGCCTATTGTTTTGGAAAACAACCCAAAGGGTTTTGGCTTCCTGAATGTGGATATTATCCTGGATTGGAAGATAATCTTAGAAAACAAAATATTTCTTGGATGCATCTTGCTTCTCAAGCTTTTATTCTTTCAAAAGATACTGTAAAGCGTGGAAATTATGCTCCTGTTGTTTGTCCTAATGGAGTTTATGGTTTTGCTCGTGATTACAATTTAACAAGTCTTGTTTGGTCAAATACTACTGGCTATCCTTGTGATGAAGATTATAGAGAGTTTTATAGAGATATTGGATATGATCTTCCAATGGATTATATAAAACCTTATATTCATGAACCAGAAGTTAGAGTTTTTACAGGTTTTAAATATTGGGCGATAACAGGTAATACCGATAAAAAGAAAATATATAACATTGATAAAGCTCAAGAAAAAGTTAAGCTTCATGCAAAGAATTTTATGTTTAATGTTCGACAGAAAGGTGATAACATCAGTTCTAAACTTGATTATGATCCATATTTTGTTGTTTCATTTGATGCTGAATTATTTGGACACTGGTGGTATGAAGGTGTTTCATGGCTTGAAAATGTTATAAGAGAGAGTAATAAAGACCCTCAATTTGTAACTCTTACACCTTCTACTTATCTTGAAAAACATAATCCTGTTCAAACTTTACAACCTGCTTTTTCTAGTTGGGGAGAAGGGGGTTATAATGATGTTTGGGTTGACAGTAGTCGCAATGCTTTTCTTCTTAGGCATGCATTTAGCTCTGTAAAAAGAATGCAAGAGTTGGCAGAAAGATTTCCAAATGAATCTTCATTAAAAGGAAGATTCTTAAATCAAGCTGCCCGTGAAACTCTCCTTTTAATGGCAAGTGACTGGCCTTTTATCATTCATAACGAATCAAATTCAGGTTATGCTCTTAATCGTGTTACCAATCATGTGAAAAATCTTAATTTGGTCTATGATAACATGTGTAAAAATGCGGTTAATACTGAATGGTTAGTTAATGCCGAAAAACGAGATAACATCTTTAAGAATATTGATTATAATATTTTTAATTCCTCTCATTTGTATTAGAAAAATATTTTTTTATACGAAACTCTCTTTTAGTAAACAACTTAAAGAGAGTCTTTTTTGTCTATTTTTTTGCGAATTTTAATAAATATTATAAGTTTGTGGAAAAAAGTGGTAAAAATTGGAAATCCTATTTTAATCAATAATAAAGGATTATATGCTTAATCTTTGTTTAGTTAAATTGAAATAATTTGAAAAACTAAGGGCTTTATTTGTGGTAATTTGATTGCGGAAGGAAAAAAAGTGGTTTATCGTTAGATTGTAGATGGGAAAAGTTCCCACTTTTCAAATAAGGTGTTGATATGAGAGGCGAGTATACTAACAAATTAGATGACAAAGGTCGATTGATGATTCCTCCTAAAATTAGGAAGGAATTAGGCTTTACGAATCTGATTTTAACTCGATCCAGTGACAAATGCCTCCGATTATATTGTGAAACAGAATATGAAAAAGTCGAAAATGAAATTATGGGAACAAAAGGTTCTGATATTGATGAAAGAATTCTAAATGTTAACAGAAGATTGATTGCTGCCTGCGTTGAAATAGAAATGGATAAGGCAGGAAGAATTAATATACCACTTACATTTAGAAAGTATGCCGGATTGGAAATTAAAGAAAATTGTACAGTTTTAGGTAGCGGAAAATTTGTTGAAATATGGAATGAAAAAGATTACTTAAATTGGGCTGAAAATGTTGATGATAATTTAGCACAAGACGTAGATTATCTTCTTGAAATTATAAGAAAGGACGGTAAGTAATGGAATATGTTCACTACTCTGTTTTACAAAAACCCGTACTTGAATTACTGACCGTAGATCCTGAGAAAGAAACTAAAATGGTTGATTGTACTCTTGGAGAGGGTGGACATAGCCTTCTTTTTTTAAAGAAATACCCAAAACTTCATGTTACAGGTCTTGATAGAGACAGTCAAATTATAAAAAAGGCAGAAGAAAGGCTTGTTGATTTTAAGGATCGTTTTGAAGTTAGAAATATCTGGTTTAACGACTTTTTTCAAGATCAAGAAGAAAATAGTTTGGATTTAGTGCTATTTGATTTAGGAATTAGTATTTTTCATTATGTAGAAGCCAACAGAGGTTTTAGTTTTCAAGTTGATGAAAAACTTGATATGCGACTTAACAAAGATTCTGATTTGACTGCAGCTAAGATAGTCAATACCTATAAAAAGGAAGACTTGGCAGATTTAATTTATAAATATGGTGAAGAACGATACTCAAGACAAATTGCTTCCGCAATTGAGGAATCAAGAAAAATTAAACAAATTGAAACGACTAAAGAGTTAGAAAATATAATTTTTCACGCTGTGCCATATAGATACAAGCATGGACATATTCATCCAGCTACTAGAACGTTTCAAGCAATAAGAATTGAAGTGAATCATGAACTCGATAGGATTGAACCAGCACTTGAAGGTGCAATAAGAGCACTAAAAGTTGGTGGAAAACTTGGAGTTATTACTTTTCATTCTTTAGAAGATAGACAAGTAAAATGGTTATTTAAAAAGCATAAAGAAGAAGAAGAACCTGATTTAGTTTGGATTAATAAAAAACCAATTATTGCAAATGAAGAGGAATGTAAAATTAATCCACCTTCTAGGAGTGCAAAACTTAGAGTGGTAGAGAAAGTTGAAAAGGAAAAATACAATGGAAAAAAATCTTATAAAAAGGGTTTTTAACTTATTGTTTTTAATAATAATTATTGGAATGCTATTATTTTTTAAAGTTTGGCTTTCTGGTAAAAATTTTGAATTGGAGGATTGCATAGCTAATCAGAGAAAGGAAATGGTTTTGGTATGTAATGAAATGCAAAAGGTTAGGAGTGAGATTGCTCTTTCTTCAACACCAGAATATCTGGTTTGGTTGAGTCAATATCTCGAAGTTCCTTTTACTAGGATATCTTCAAAGGATGTGATTCTGATCAGATAGCGGAGAAGAAAAATGGAAAGTTGTTCAAAAGTTTTGTTTAAGACAGGAGAAGCGGCTAGACTGTGTTTAGGGGAATTTGCGGGCTTTAACAATCAAATTTCCAATGTTCAAATTTCCTCATCTTCTTGTACTTTTGGTTCCCTTTTTGTTGCTTTGAAAGGCGAAAAAACTGATGGCCATAAATTCGTTTTCCAAGCTATAGAAAAAGGTGCTACAAGTATTCTTATTGATAAGAAGCATTATGTTGAGATGGCTAATAGATTAAGAAATATTGCCATTGGAATAATAATTGTAAATAATACTTTGCAAGGTCTTCAAAAACTTGCTGAAAAATATATAGCTCAATTTGACATGACTAGAATAGGAATAACTGGAAGCTGTGGAAAAACAACTACTAAAGAAATTCTATCTTCAATTCTTTCAGAAAAAGCTTATACTTCTTTTACCCCGGGAAATTTAAATAGTGAAATAGGTCTTGCTTTAAGTGTCTTTACTGCAAACTCAAAAAGCCGGTTTGGTGTATATGAGATGGGGATAGATAAGATTGGTGAGATGGATACTTTAAATAAAATCCTTAAACCTGAAGTTGGTGTATTAACCAATATTTACAGTTCACATTTAGAAAAGTTTGGAACTGTTAATAACTTAGTAAAAGAAAAAAGTAAAATCTTCAAAGATTATCCAACAATGAGGTTCTTATATGAAGATTGTAACTATAAAAACCAAATATTAAGGCTTTCCAATAATTCAGATTTTCATTTGTTTGGTATAAACCAATTAACTGGATTAACTGGATTTGAAAATCTTGGACTAAACGGTTGGATAATAAATTATTGTAATAGAAAAATCCATTTAAAAGTAATTGGTTGGCATTCTTTGATTGATGCAATAGCAGCTATAAAAGTATCTAGAAGCCTAGGTGCAAGTATAAATGATATTGCCCAAGGATTAGAAAAATTAGATCAAATTAATGGAAGAAGTAAAGTTTATAAGGGCCAAAGGACTATTATTGATGATTCTTATAATGCTAATTATGAATCTGGATACAGTATTCTTGATTTAGTAAAAAACCTTTCTTGGAATGGTCAAAAAAAACTTGTAATGGGTTCAATGAAAGAACTTGGTTATAAAAGTGAAATAGCACACAAAAAATTAGCAAAAAAAATGGCAGAGGTTGGAGCTCAAAAAATATACTTATATGGGGAAGAAATGAAGGTCGGTTATGATTATTTAAAACAAGTAGGCTTAAAATCAAAAGTTTTCTTTACTTTAGATTTTGAAGAATTAGAACAGAAAATAATACCGGATTTAAACCTAGGAGATCTTTTTTTGCTTAAAGGGTCAAGAGTAATGCGGATGGAACGGTTATTACCGATTATTGAAAACTGTTAAGGAAGAAAAATGAATAATTATATAGATTTCCTTAAAACTTCATTATTAAGCTTTCTAATTTCAATTTTAATTTGCAAATTTCTTATTAGCTTTTTAAATAGAAAAAAATTATATGTAGTTAATAAACCCGAATTATTAGTAAAAAATGAAAATAAATCAAAAACTCCTGGCTTTGGTGGAATTTCATTTATTTTAACTTCTATTTTAGTTACAGTTTTATTTTCTAAAGAAATTGATAAAAACTTTTTTATTGTGATTTTAGCTATTATAGGCTTCGCTTTAGAAGGTTTTATTGATGATATTATAAAATTAAAAACATCAAATGGAGATGGTATTACATCCAAACAGAAAATTCTTATTGAGTTTTTATTGAGTTCTTTGATTGCTTTTTTAATTATTAAAAATAAAACTGGAAATACAAGTCCTTTTTATTTTGTTTTTGCAGTTTGCTATATTTTCTACTTTGTAAATTCTGTAAATATAACAGATGGTCTAGATGGACTATCTACAGGAACGGTACTTCCCGTTTTTGTGTTGTTGCTAATTTTAATATTACAAGTCTTTCAAGTTGAAAATCAGCTTTTTAGATTTACTCTTAATCTAATCTTTGCACTTTTAGGCTTTCTAATTTATAACCATAAAACTGCAAAGATTTTTATGGGAGATTTAGGAAGTCAGGCTTTAGGTGGTGCTCTTGCTTCTATTAGTTTAATACTTGGTAAAGAATTTATAATCTTAATTGCTGGTTTAGTTTTATTTCTAGAATTTATGAGTAGTTTAATCCAGATAATTTTTATAAGGTATTTTAAAAGAAAGGCTTTTAAAATAGCTCCTGTACATCACCTTTTTGAGTACTATGGAGTTAGCGAAAACAAGATTGTATTAATTTGGGTTGTTTTGAGTTCCATCTTTTCAATTATAGCCTATTTAATGGTGAGGTTTGTATGACAAAATATGACCAATCCTGCAAAAATATAGATTCATTTGGTTTAAAGAGGAAAAGTATTCCAAATTTAGATGGGATTCTTTTTCTAATAACTTTAATGACTTTAATTATTTATGGTTTGGTTAGTATGTACAGTGCAAGTTATCCTCAGGCTGTTGATTTTAATTTAAATCAAACCTATTTTTTAGTTAATCAGACAAAATTTGCTTTTTTGGCCCTTTTATCAGGGGGAATAATCTTAATAATTCCAGAAAAAATATTAAGAAATGTAGATTATTTACTTCTTGGAATTTGTTTTATTCTTATGTTACTTACTCTTTTTACATCCTTTGGTTTAACTCGATTAGGTGGAAGGCGCTGGTTGCAAATTGGGAGTCTTCCGGCTTTTCAACCATCGGAATTAGTAAAAATTTCCATAGTTCTTTTTCTTTCAAATCGTTTTAAAGAGATTGATGATGAAAATCGAACAAAGATCTATCTTATATGTTGGTCAGTGGTTCTTTTGTTTGCAGTTTTAATTTTAGCCCAAAAAGACTTTTCTACAACTGCAATATTTCTAGTTGTATGTTTAACAATGTTTTTGTTCAGTGGAATGAAGTTTGACTATGTAATAATAATTTGTCTCTTTTTAATAGTTTTAGGCTCTATTGTTGTTTTATCTGAACCTTACAGAGTCAAAAGAATTGCAGCTTTCTTATTTCCCAATTTAGACCCTTCTGGAATCAATTATCAAGTTTTAAATGCCGGTAAAGCTATTTCTTCAGGGGGTTGGTTTGGGAAGGGTTTGGGTCAAGGAATTTATAAAAATGGCTTAATTCCTGAAGTTCAAAACGATTTTATATTTTCAAATATAGGAGAAGAAACTGGTTTCTTTGGAATTCTATTTATTTTTGGATTATTTGGAATGTTTGCCTATTTGGGATACAAGGCGAGTTGGAAAATAAAGAATATAGATCCCTTTTTTTCTTTAACTTGTTTTGGTTTTACTACCATGATAATCTATCAATCTTTGGCTAATATTGCAGTAGTGGTTGGAGTACTTCCTCCTACTGGTATTGTTTTGCCATTTTTTTCACAAGGTGGAACTAATTTATTTGTTGTAATTTTAGAAAGTAGTTTTATATACAGGGTAATTAGAATTTCTGATCATAATCAAAAATCTATTAATGGTCCAGATTTTGATTATCGAGGAGTAGATGCTGATATATTTTTACAAAAGGATAAGGTATGAAAGGTTTAAAAGCTATAATAATTATTTTCATCGTTGTTTTTCTTTTTGGCTTGATTTTTTTCATAATGGAACAAAGTAATATGTTTCATATTTCTTGCGTAAATTGTAGCTTTTTGGGTTATAGTGAAGACTCAGAGAAAATTCAAGAAATGGCCTCTAGTTTAGTTGGTAAAAATTATTATGATGGTCAAATTCGAACCATTAAAAAAGAAATTGAGAATTTAGAAAGTATTAAAAGTGTAAAATTTCAATATTCATTTTATCAAGAATTATACATTGAAGTTGACTACAAGGATATTGGAATTAATGTTGGAGTTATTGATGATAAAGATATTATAAAGGGCTATTACGAAATAAAGGATGGTTTGTTTATCCCTTTGATGGACGATAAAAGTATAGCCTTTAACAGTCAAAAAAAAGTTTTTATAAATGAATCAGATTTTTCTTCTTTAAATAATAAAGGAATTAACGATGAATTTTATTATATTTTGTATTCTGTGAAACGTTTATTAAGTGAAAATACCTTGATAACAAAGGTGAAATACGCTAATAATAGGAGTAAGGATTTTTCGTGGATGTCCTACGAGATTCCAAATTTGAATATTGAGGTTCAGGTCAGAGAACCTGTAAGTATAGGAACATTGCTGGATTGTTCCCGCATTTTAATGCAAATGGGTAAAATTGATGAAAAAAAAACTTTTGATTTATACTCATCTTGTTTAGTCGAGCGGTTTTAGGAGGCGTTATGCCGGATAAATATTTGATGGCTTTAGATATTGGCAGTTCTTGGATTAGAGCGGTTATGGGTTCTTTTTCAAGAGATGGGCAGCTTGTAGTTGATACAATTTGTGAACGTCCAAGTGAAGGAATTAGTCATGGTAGAATTGTAAATATTGAACAGACTTTAAAAGCTATAACTTCGGTTGTTCAGGAAGCTGAACTTCAAGCAGGTAGCGAAGCTGAAAGTGTTATTTTTGGTGTTGGTGGAAGTCAGATTGAAACTTATAATTCTCAAGGTGTAGTAGGAATTACCGGGAAAGACCAAGAAATAACAAAAGATGATATTTATCGATCACTTGAGGTGGCTAGAGCTTTTAGCCTTCCGGTTGATAGAGAAATACTTCACACTTTAGTACAAGATTTTAGTGTAGATGGTAAATCTGGAATAAAAGACCCTGTTGATATGTTAGGTCATAGGCTAGAAACAAAAGTTTTAATTGTCACAGCTTATTCAAGTATATTATTGAATGAAAGGAAAACTTTAGGTAGAGCTGGCTTTGAAACTAATAGAGTTATGCTTCAGTCTTTAGCTGATGCTGAAGTTGTTTTGAGTCAAGAAGAAAAAGAAATAGGTACTGTTTTAATTAATATTGGCGGTGATGTTACAAATATTATTGCCTATTCAAATGGAAGCCCTTGCTATGCTGGAGGTGTAGATCTTGGGGGAAAAGATGTTACCAATGATATTTCATATATTTTGAGCAAGACCCATTCTGTTGCTGAAGAAATTAAGTGCCAAAATGGGTGTTGTTATATTCCTGCAGTTTCATCTTCAGAAATGGTTATGATACCTCAAGTTGGTGGGCTTCCTTCCATAAATATGCCAAAGCGTGAACTTAGTAAGATTATTGAACCAAGAATGGCAGAAATATTTTCAATTTTGAAAAATGAGTTGGATAAAGCTTGTCCACATTGTGGTTTTGGTGGTGGAGTTGTACTTGTTGGAGGTGGATCCTTGCTTAGTGGTGTGACTGAACTTGCAGGTGAAATATTCCGTCTTCAACCTAGAATAGGTTTTCCTAAAGCTGTACCAGGACTTGATAGAAGTTATATTGATCCAAGATATACAACTGCTTTGGGTATGCTTCAAACTGAAGCAAACAGGTATTTGACAAATTCCAAAGGATCTAGAAAACCTTCTTCTTGGAGGCAAAATGAAAAGAAAAAAAATTTTGGAAAGGGAATAGGGCGTTTTTTTAGAACATTTATAAAATAATTATTAAGAGGTTTATATGGATTTTGGAATGATAGAAGATATGCTAAAGGATGAACAGCAAGCTCCTACAGACATCAAAGTTATTGGTGTTGGAGGGGCGGGTGGAAACGCTGTAAACCGAATGATAGCAAGTGGTTTAAAGAAAGTTACATTTGTCGCAATGAATACAGATGTTCAGGCTTTACAAAGATCAAATGCTCAGATTCGTATGCCTATAGGTAAGAATCTTACTGGAGGCCTTGGAGCTGGTGGAGTACCTGAAGTAGGACAAAAAGCGGCCGAGGAAACAACAAATGAAATAGAAGAATTGCTTAAAGGCACAGATATGGTTTTTATTACCGCAGGAATGGGAGGAGGAACCGGAACTGGTGCTACTCCTGTTGTAGCTGAAATTTCAAGATCATTGGATGTTTTAACTGTAGCTGTTGTAACTACACCTTTTGCCTTTGAAGGAAGAAAAAAAATCCTTTTGGCTCAAGCTGGGATAGATAAACTGCGAAAGCAAGTAGATACACTTATTTTAATTCCAAATCAATATTTGTTAAAAGTTGCAGAAAATAATACCCCCATAAAACAAGCTTTTATGATGGCTGATGATGTATTGAGACAGGGAGTTCAGGGAATAAGTGAATTGATAACTGAGCCTGGTGAAATTAATATTGACTTTGCTGATGTTCGTACTGTTATGAAAGGAAAGGGCGATGCCTTAATGGGAATAGGTATTGGTGAAGGTGCAAATAGAGCTGTTGATGCAGCTAGACAAGCAATAAGTAATCCTCTTCTTGAAAATGCCCATATCAGTGGAGCTCAAAGTGTTCTTGTTAATCTTGCTGGAGGCGATGGCCTTACTTTACAAGAGTACCAAGATGTTGTTGAGTTAATTACCGAAAATTGTGATCCAGATGCTCTTATTATTGCAGGTCAGGCTTATAATCCTGAACTTGGAGAAAAAATAAAGGTAACTGTGGTAGCAACTGGATTTGTTTCTGATAATAAAGAAGATCTTGATTCTTTAAGAATTAGTCAAAAAAGGTTTGATAAGGTTTCTGAAGGTCCAAAAACTGAAAATGAAGCTGAGAAAAATCAGGATGAACCTGACAATGAAGAAAAGAAACCCGATTATATAACAATAAATAGATGGCAAGATCTTCAAGCTCAACTTAATATGAAGAGTGGTAACAAGGATTATTCAACACCAGCAGTATTACGTTATCAACAAAATAATAAAGACCATAACGGAAATGAAGAATAAAATTTATCCATCAGCTTTGGTGAATTCCTATAAAGAACACCTTCTGGTAGAAAAAAGAGTTTCAACGGCTACGGCAACTTGTTATTGTGATGAAATTCAAAGATACCAGAATTTCTTTAAGGACTTACAACTAGAAAAGATAACTAGTATTCAGATTGAAGAATATATTCATTATAGAATTTCACAAGGGAAAGATGGTAAAAGATTATCTCAGAAAACTGTTTCAAGAATTTTGACTTGTTTGAGAAGTTTTAACAACTTTTTGATTCTTGAAAAATTAAGGAATGAGAATCCACTTGAATTAGTTGAAAAAATTAGAATTCCTGCAACTCTACCCAAAAGTGCAACTTATGATGAAATATTAAAAATCTTGAATGTTATTCGTACAGATGACAGTCTTGGAATAAGAGATAAAGCTATTTATGAGCTAATTTATTCTTGTGGGCTTAGGGTTAGTGAATGTACAAATATAAAATTATCTGATTTTGATAAAAATTTAAGACAATTAAAAATTATCGGAAAAGGTGATAAACAAAGAATTCTTCCTATTGGTGATTATGCAATGGATGATTTAAAGTTATACTTAAGACAAAGTAGACCTATTCTTGTTAAGTCAAATCCAAGGTGTAGATATCTTTTTGTCGGAATAAGGGGAAATCAACTAACTAGAGCTTTAATTTGGAAACGTTTAAAGCAATATGCCTCTATAGCAGGAGTTGATATTAAAGTTCATACTCTTCGTCACAGTTTTGCTACTCACCTTCTTTCAGGGGGAGCCGATCTTAGGATTGTCCAAGAACTTTTAGGACACAGTGACATTAGAACTACTCAAATTTATACACATATTTCTAATGATAATCTTTATAAAGCTTATGAAAAATATCATGAAGGAAAGGATGAGAAGTAATGGATTTAAATATTTTGTGGGCTTTATGTCCAATCCTCTTTATTGCTGGTTTTATTGATTCAATAGCCGGTGGTGGTGGTTTAATATCTTTAACTGCCTATAGTGCCATGGGCTTGAATGGTTTTTATATACTTGGGACAAATAAGTTTTCCAGTTGCATTGGAACAACAGTTGCATCTGTAAGGTACTTGAAAAGAGGTTTTTACGATGTTAAAAGTGTAATTTCAGCTTGTTTAGGTTCTTTTATAGGTTCTTATTTGGGATCAAACTTAGTTTTAAGGGTTGATGAAAAAGCTGTTTCTTGGATGTTACTAATATTGGTTCCAATTATTTGTGTTTTTGTTTTATTTAAAAAAGATTTTGGAGAAAAGCCACAAAGATTTTTTGATTTTCCCCTAGTACTTATTTCAATTGGAATAGGATTTTCAACTGGATTTTATGATGGATTTTTTGGTCCAGGAACAGGTCTCTTTATAACCTTACTTTTTACAGGAATTGTGGGAATGGAATTAAAAAAAGCTTGTGGTAATGCTCGCTTAATAAATTTAGCCAGTAATATTGCAGCCCTTTATACCTTCATCCTTAATGGACAAGTATATTTTTATATTGGAATCCCTTGTGCTATTTGTAGTGTATTAGGTAATTATTTTGGAAGTGGCTTGGTAATGAAAAATGGTAAGAAAATAGTCAAACCAATAATGGTTTTAATTGTATTTCTACTCCTACTAAAAGTGTTTATTGACCTAATATTTAGGGGTTAATCGTCAAATTTTAATAATCAAAGCTTAAGTAGTAGAGGTGTTTATGGATAGGGCTTTGACAATTAATAGTTTAGATATTCCCAATAAAGGGAAAAAAGAGCTTTTTAAAAGTTCAATTTCAATTAATGAAATTCTAAAAATTGAGGGTGTAAAAAAGTCTTTAAATCTCGAAAAAGAAGTTAATGAATGTTCAAATTGGTTAATTAAAAACAGGGGTTTTAAAAGAGGAAAATTAACTATTTTCGATTTGGATTATCCTAGGTATCTTAAACAATTTGACGACTGTCCTTTTCTTTTCTTTTATGAAGGACAAATGAATTATGATATAATAAATAGTATTTGTATTGTTGGAACAAGAAAACCTACAAAGATAGCAAGTCAAAAAGCCTATGAGTTTGGTTTCAAATGTGGGTTTAACAAAAAGAACGTCATAAGTGGGTTTGCCAAAGGTTGTGATCAAAGTTCAATGTTTGGTTGTCTAGAAGGTGGAGGAAAAGTTTGTGGTGTTTTAGGTTGTGGAATTGATTATCCCTATCCTTCAAATTCTAAAAATTTAAAATTGCAGTTATTAAAGACAGGTGGTTGTATAATTAGCCAATATCCTCCCTTATCACCTCCGTTATATTTTCATTTTCCACAAAGAAATATTATTTTAGCAGGTTTAAGTTTAAAACTTTTGGTAATTGAAGCTCCGATTAAATCAGGGGCTTTAATTACAAGTCGTTATGCGTTAAATCAGTCAACAGAGGTGTTTGTTCATAAAATCGGAACAAAAAATACTGTTTACTGTGAAGGTAGTAGAAATTTAGTAGAAGACGGAGCAACACTAGTATCAAGTTATGAAGATATTTTTGCTCACTAAAAAAATTATAATCCAAGAAATTAGATTAAAAGGGTTTTTCGAATTTTTGAAGTCTGATACAATATTAATTATGAAAACAAATCATGAATTTGTAATGCAATACCAACAGTATTTGGCAGATTTTTCTGGTTATAGTATTAATACTATCGATAGTTATGGTTTTGATCTTGCAAAACTAGAAGCTTATTGTAAGAGAAATGAAATTGCATTTAAGGATTTTGTATTTGAAGATGCAAGAAAATTTGTTTCTGAATTAATGGCTACTCGCCTTTTAAAAGTTAGTAGTCTAAATAGAGCATTATCAACTTATCGAAGCTTTTTTCACCATTTAGAAATTGAAAGACAAATCAAAAATAACCCATTTTCTCGTATTGAAGGTTATAAAAAACAAAGGCGATTACCCTCTGTCTTAAGTAAAGAAGAAATTGATATCGTATTAAATCAAAATTATTGTACTTATCAACAAACTTTAGAAATTCTTATTTTTAATTTTCTTTATTCTACTGGGTGCAGATTGACTGAAATGGTAATGGTAAATTTAAAAGATTTAGAATTTGAAAAAGGTAGAATCTTGGTTACTGGTAAAGGTAGCAAGGAAAGATTTGTTTTTCTTGATGAAAGATGTAAGAAAATTATGCTTGATTATTTTGAGATAAAAAAAATTCATTTTCTGGAAAGAACTGATTATGAAAAAAAGGCACTTTTTTTAAATAAAAACGGAAAACGCTTGTCGCAGGCAAATGTTCATAGTATTTTTATTAAGTATAAAAAAAAATTAGCAATAACGAAGGCGTTTACGCCTCATGTGTTTAGGCATTCATTTGCAACCCATCTCTTGGATAATGATTCCGGAATTAGGGTGGTCCAGGAACTTCTTGGGCACAGCAGTATTTCTACTACGCAGATTTATACACATGTTTCAAGTGAAAGGACCAAAAGGGTGTATGAAAATTGTCACCCTCATGGGAGGAAAAAGAAAGATGACTTTTAGAGGAACTACAATAGTAGCGGTAAAAAAAGATGGGCATGTCGCCATAGCAGGTGATGGTCAAGTAACTATGGGCGAAACCGTAATCAAAGGAAATGCAAGAAAAATTCGTAGAATTTTTGATGGCAAAATCTTAATAGGCTTTGCTGGTGCAACAGCAGATGCTTTTACACTTTTTGAATTATTTGAGAAAAAACTTAAACAATTTAAAGGAGATCTCACCCGAGCAGCTGTTGAACTCGCCAAAGAGTGGAGAATTGACAGAAACCTTAGAAAATTAGAAGCTTTAATGCTTTGTACCGATGGTAAAAAAATATTTTTAATAAGTGGAAACGGAGATGTTTTGGAACCTGAATATGATGCAATAGGTATTGGAAGTGGTGGAAATTATGCTTATGCGGCAGCACGTGGAATGTTAGAAAACACTGATTTAAGTGCTGGAGATATAGCCAAGAAATCTATTGATATTGCTGGTGATATTTGTATATATACTGACCATAGCGTATTAATGGAAGAATTGTAGGAGAATTATTAATGGAAAAGATAAATAAACTGCCGGTTTTGGATGAAATGGTTCCAAAACAAATTGTTGAGCAGCTAGACAAATATATTATTGGACAAGACCGGGCAAAAAAAATGATAGCAATTGCTTTACGATCAAGAACTAGAAGGAAAAAACTACCTTTGAAACTTAAAGAAGAAGTATTCCCAAAAAATATAATTATGATTGGTTCTACTGGTGTAGGAAAAACAGAAATTGCCAGAAGAATTGCTAAACTATCAAATGCACCTTTTGTAAAAGTTGAAGCAACAAAATATACAGAGGTTGGTTATGTTGGGCGTGATGTTGAATCTATGATTAGAGATTTGATGAGCACTGCTATTACAATGGTAAAAAAAGAACAACAAAAACTTAATGAAACTAAGGTAGAGTCAATCGTTGAAAATAGATTGCTTGATTTAATTGTCCCATCAGTAAAGAAGGAAGATAACCAAGTTTCAAGTTTTGAAAATAAAGTAGAAGATATAAGAAGTTATTATGGTCAGCTTCTTAAGTCTGGTAGCTTAGAAGATAAAGAAGTTGAAATGACCATTAATCGAAAACCAAAATCAATGGGAATTGAACTCGTAGCCGCTGGTGGAATGAATGATATTCAAGATGTTGTAAATAATATGAGTCAAATGTTTAGTGGTAACTCTCCCAAATCTAAAAAAAGTAAAGTTTCGGTATCACAGGCAAGAAAGATTATAACTGATGAAGAAAGTGAAAAGCTAATTGACCAAGAAAAAGTTATTGAAATTGCAAGAAATAGATGTGAACAGATGGGTATTGTTTTCATCGATGAAATAGATAAAATTGCCGGTAGATCAACTTCTGGTTCTTCATCTCCAGATGTATCACGTGAAGGAGTTCAAAGGGACATTCTTCCAATCGTTGAGGGAACAAAGGTTAATACAAAATGGGGCACGGTGGATACAACCCATATACTCTTTATTGCTGCTGGAGCTTTTCATATTTCCAAACCAAGTGATCTTATTCCGGAGCTTCAAGGTCGTTTCCCTTTAAGGGTTGAACTTAATGATTTGTCTGTAGAAGATTTTATAAGAATCTTAAAAGAACCTGAAAATTCAATTACTGTTCAATACCGTGAACTTATGAAAACTGAAGAAGTCGAATTGGAATTTACTGATGAAGGTTTAAAAAGAATCAGTGAAATAGCCTATGAAGTTAATTTTTCGAATGAAAATATTGGAGCTAGAAGGTTATACACTGTTATGGAAACCCTTCTTGAAGATTTAAGCTTTTCTGCAGATGAATTAAAAGGGCAAAAAATTATCATTACAAAGGAATTTGTTGATGAGCAGTTAAAAGATATTGTAAAAGATCAAGATTTGAGTCAGTATATATTGTAATGAAGTTTACAAAAATTATTAGTAGTAATTATGAGAAATCTTTACATAAGGCCTTCTCTATTTATGGTAACAACTTGAGAATTGTCTCAAGGAAAGACTATGAAGAAGGCCTTCTAATAAAAAAACAATATTGTCAACTTGTCTGTTATGAATTTAATGAAACTTGTCCTAAACCTAGAAAGGAATTGCAAAGAATTGACTTTGATGGTTTTGAAGATGAAAAAGATAGTATTAAGGATCAAGGAATGGAAGAGGTTGATTATTCCCAGAAATATTCAGCTTTTTTTTATGATGATGACATCCAAAAACTTCAACTTAATCCCGAATATAAAGTAAATAAAAAACAAAAAATAAAAGATTATGTAAAAATTGAACAGCTTTTAGAAAAAAGTAAGTTGTTTTTAGATGAGAATAAGTTTTTTACAGATTTTAGTATTTTTCTTCAAAAGTATCTTAAGATCTGGTTGGAATCAAAGTTACCGGAAATTCCCGATTCAATAGCCTTTGAAAAACATTTTCTTGAAAAGATCTCAAATTCTTTTGAGTGCGACCATACTACTCAAGTTTTTCCTCCAAAAAATTTTGTTGTGCTAGGAAAAGAAAAATGTGGTAAATCTCAAACAAGTCTTAAAGTTTCCTATATTTTTTCAAAATTAAAGAATGAAAAAACATCAAATGTTGAACTTTATTATTCAATAATTCCTGAAGGAAAAATGAATGATTCTTCTGATTTGATTCTTAATGATGACTATAAAGATTGTGAGGTTTCCAAAATAAAACATCTAGTAAAGAATGATTTTGTTTCAGATTCTTCTTTAAATATTTTTGATTGTTTTACACCAAAAAATAAAGAAGAAAGAAAAGCACTTTTTTTATTTTTAAATAAACTTGATAAAAAATTCACAAAATTTTTCTTGGTTTTGGATATAAGTGTATCTGAAAAAGTAGTTCATAGGTTTTTAACTAATATTAAATGGGACTGCCAAGGTATTATTTTTACAAAAGTTGATGAAATGGCAAATTATGGACCTTTAATTAGTTTGTGCTCTGAACTTCAACTTCCAGTTTTGTTTATTACTGACGGATTAAAAATACCAGAAAATATTCATTTTGCATCTAATTATTATATTATGAGCAAGTTAAAAGGTGTTAAGAATAATTTTCTTAGCTAATTTTAGATTTGGATTTCTTTGCTTTGAGATCCTGTAATTTTTCCAATAGAAATTAATCCTTCTACAACTTTTCGAATTGCTGGGCTGGCAATATTAGCTCCCCAAATTTCTCCACCTTGAGGATTATAACAAGCAATGTAAATGATGTATTTGGGGTTATCCGCATCTACGATAGCAATTGTCGAGGCTACAACTCCACTTTTTTGTGGATCAAGAATCTGGCTTGTACCTGTTTTTGCTGCAATTTTGAGTCCCTCTATATTCAATTGAACAGCAGTTCCTCCTGGTTCAGTTGCTGAAACCATGGCCTCTACTACTTTTTTTGCTGTTTCTTCTTTAATTACATTTCTTAATATTTCTTTTTTATTGGAAAAAGTTTCATTATTCTCACTATCGACTATTTTATAAATTAAAGAAGGTTTTAAAAGATTCCCTTCATTGGTGAAAATGGTAGCTGCTGTTGTTAATTGAAGTGCAGTAGAACTAATTTCTTGACCAAAACTTATTGTGGGTTTACTTCTAAGTGACCAATGAGAAGGTGAGGATAAGTAGCCTGAATTATTTGATTCCTCAATTGGCAAGCTAGAACCAAAATTCATTGCCTTTAAATAGTTATAAAATTGATTATCATCTGTTTGTAAAGCCCAAGAAGATACAGCACCATTACAAGAGTATTTTATCATATCAGAAGGTCCGTTTATGTCATTATGGCTTTCATGACAGTTGATAGTAATTTCAGTCTTATCATTTGGGTAAAAAGTATATTCCCCGTCACAGTGAAAAACTTCATCAACCTTTGCCTCTCCAATATCAAGAATGGCAGCTAAAGAAAATATTTTAAAAACACTACCTGGTTCATAACTGCTTTTGAAGGTATTATTCATTCTTTGTGAATCTGTGGAAGTATTAAAATTATTAATATTAAACCAAGGCCATGAAGATGAAGCTAAAATTTCTCCAGTTTTTGCATCCATAATTATTCCAACTGCATACTCTGGAAGATTGGAATTGCACATTGTTTGAATTTGAGTATCTAAAAGATACTGAAAGTCCATATCAAGGGTAAGATAAACATCAGATCCGTAGGAAAACAAGCTATCTTCAATTGGACTTGCAGTAAGTAAATCATCATATTGATATTCTACTCCCTCAATTCCTTTTTTATCAATATCAGTAAATCCAATAAGTTGAGCTGCGTGAAAATTCTGTGGATAGCTTCTAAAATTAAAATCCATGACTTCTAGTTGGTTTTGGAGTTCATTATCCTTAATGACAGCTTTAATTTGGTCTACCTTAGAATCCTCTAGTTTTCTTTGCAATACAACATAAGCCTTGTCTTGCTCAAAAATAGTTTCTAGACTTGTTTTACTAATATTTAAATAAGGTGAAATTAAATTACTTATACTGGTTTTGTCGTTCATTTTATTGGGATGGGCAATAAGTGATTTATAAGTTCTATCGATGGCAAGGATATTTTTATTTCTGTCGTAGATAGTACCTCTAATCAGAACCTGGCTAATGTCTGGATTTTTATATTCTTTTATATCTTTTCCAGAAAAAATAATAAAAACAATTCTAACTATCAGCAAAAGGGTTACCACAAAAGTAAAAATCAGAAAGATTTTGAAAAAAAGATTCTTTTTAGTGGAAGTAGACATAAATTTATCATATAATTAAGTAAAATTATTGTCGAGAGTAGAGAATCAATGAATAAAGAAAATTACGATCAGATTAATTCCTTTGAAAATAACCAGAACAATAAAAGAAAAAAAAATAATCTTCCTTTGATTATTTTTACTATTGTTTTAGCAGTCCTGGTTATTGTTGTTGCGATGATTATTTTCTTTGGAATGAAGAACAAAAATTCAAATGAGGATTCTTCCACAGTTCAAAATATTAGTACTAGTGAAACAGGAAAAGAAGCAGAAAATGAGCAAGTGCTTTCATCGGATTCTGACGTGTTAAATAAGACTAGGAAGATTGTGGATCCTATTACTTCGACTCCTGATTTTAGTGGACAAACTGCAGCCGACCTTGGACAATCTTTGGGTAAAAAATATCAAAAACAGGTTTTATGGACAAATTATACCTGTAAAGATGGTGATACCTTAAAAAAAATAGCCCAGGAAAATAGTATAAGTCTTTCTACTCTTCTTTCGGTTAACAAAATTCAGAATATTGATGCAGTTTCAATAGGTACTATATTGAGAGTCCCAGATCGAGATGGTTCGATATATGTAGTTAAAAAAGATGATATGTTAGGTACAATAGTTCAAAAATTAAATTTAAGTATTACTTGGAAAGATTTACAAGAAATTAATGGCTTAGATAATGATAAAATCAAAGAAGGACAGGAATTATTTATTCCAGATGAGACTTCTTCTTCAAATATTTCAACTGCATCAAGAGGATTAGAGTTTGCTTCACCCATGGATAATGGTGTTGAAAAGATAATTTTTAATACAAGATTTACAGACCCAATTACAAAAGAAACCGCACCGTTAGAGGGTATTTGTCTTCAAGCGTCTTCTGGAAGCAAAGTTTATGCGTCTTGTGATGGTGAAGTATTGGATATTGAACTAAATACTGGTTCTCGTCCAAATACTGTAAAAGTACGCCATGATGGTGGTTATGTAACTACTTATGGGTACCTTGCAACAGTTGAAGTTGGTATTGGAGATTCAGTTACAAATAAGTCTATTTTAGGTACAATTAGCAAGGAAAATTCCTTTTTTGACAATGCAATGCTCTTCTTTCAAATAGAGCAGAACGGAGTCTGCCTTGATCCTGCAGCATTTTTTTAGTTTTTTTCATATAAAATAACAAATTTTTTTACTCAATTACTATTTTTTTGATTTCTTTGGTATTATACTCTATATTATGGCAAATATATTATCAAAAATTTTTGGATCCAAAAAGGATCGTGATGTTAAATTATTAAAACCTTTAGTTGAGAAAATTAATTCTCTTGAGCCGTGGGCAAAAGGATTAAAGAAAGAAGATTTTCCTGTTGAAACAGAAAAATTAAGAAATAAGATTACCAATGGTGAATCCATGGATTCCGTGATGTTTACTTCTTTTGCTCTTGCACGAGAAGCTAGTTTCAGGGTATTAGGTGAGAGACCTTATGATGTTCAAATTATGGGAGCTATAGTTCTTCATCAAGGTAAAATTCTTGAAATGAAAACTGGTGAAGGAAAAACTTTAACCAGCGTTCCTGCTGCTTATTTGAATGCTTTAGGACATAAGGGTGTTCAGATTATTACTGTAAATGATTACCTTGCAGAAAGAGATAGCAAATGGATGAAACCTGTTTATGAATATTTGGGTCTTACTGTAGGTTGTATTCTTTCTAATATGGATAATGAACGCAAAAAACAGTCTTATCAATGCGATATTGTCTATGGAACAAATAATGAATTTGGTTTTGATTATCTTAGAGATAATATGAAGGTAAAATCCGAAGACAAACTTCAAATGGGACATCATTTTTGTATAATTGATGAAATAGACTCTATTTTGGTTGATGAAGCTAGGACTCCACTTATTATTAGTGGTCAAGGTAGTGATGATACTCAAATTGTTAGAAATGCCGAGAAAATTACTGGGTATTTTACTGAATGTGAAAAAGATCCTGTTACTGGTGAATATCCAGAAATAACAATTCTGGATAAATTTGATGAAAAAAATACCAAAATAAGCGGTGATTACATGCTTGACGAAAAGTCCAAGAAAGTCAGTTTTTCAGCTGAAGGAATGGAAAAGATGGATGAAATTCTTCAAAAGCACAATATTATTACTGGAAGTGTTTATGAAGATGAAAATTTTGAGTATATCCATTATGTTACACAGGCACTTACAGCAAAACTTCTTTATAAAAAAGATTCAGATTACATTGTTAGAGATAATAAGATTCAAATTGTTGATGAATTTACTGGACGTGTTTTAGAAGGTAGAAGGTATAGTGAAGGACTTCATCAAGCAATTGAGGCAAAAGAGCATATAAAAGTTTATGGAAGAAATAAAACTATTGCTACCATTACATTTCAAAACTTCTTTAGAATGTATGATAAATTAAGTGGTATGACTGGAACAGCTGAGACCGAAGCTATTGAATTCCAAAGTATCTATGATTTAGATGTAGTTGTAATCCCTACCAATGAACCAATTGCAAGAGTTGATGCAAATGACCAAGTTTACCTCAATGAAGAATTTAAATTGAAAGCCATTGTTGATGAAATAGAAAGAGTTCATAAAACTGGACAGCCTATTCTTGTTGGAACAATTTCAATTGATAAATCTGAATTATTATCAAAATTGTTACGTCAAAGAAAAATTCCACATGAAGTTCTTAATGCAAAGAACCATGCTAGAGAAGCTTTAATTATTGAAAATGCCGGATGTAAAGATGCTGTTACCATTGCTACCAACATGGCAGGACGTGGTACGGATATTAAACTTGGTGGATCAGTTAAAGCCCTAGCAAGGAAAATTTGTCCAGATGAAAATAGTGAAAATTTTAAATCAGCTTTAGAGAAAGTAAAAGACGAATATAAAAAAAGATATGAAGAAGTTAAATCTCTCGGTGGGCTTTATATTCTAGGGACAGAACGCCATGAATCTAGACGAATAGACAATCAGCTAAGAGGTCGTAGTGGAAGACAGGGAGATCCTGGTTTTTCTCGGTTTTATGTTAGTTTTGATGATAATTTATTAAGATTATTTGCAAAAGATAGTATCAAAGGCATGATAGGACGTCTTGGTATGAATACTGGGGAGCCTATTGAACATTCAATGGTAAATAAAGTTATTGAATCAGCTCAGAAAAAAGTTGAAGAAAGAAACTATGAAATTAGAAAATATCTTTTGGATTATGATGATGTTTTAAGCGAACAAAGGAATTTGATATATTCTCAAAGAGATGAAATCCTCAACGATGATGATTTGCTTACAAGACTTGTAAAATCAACTAATGAAATAGTCGATGGAGAAGCTTTGAGTTTTACTAAATTAAAGGGAAAGGAGTTAATGGAAGCTCTTGCTAATGCAATGCTTGCGGATTTTAATTTTATACCAAAATATAAAAAAGAAATGATTGATTCTAATTTTCAAGAAATTGTAAAAAACACCAAAGATCAGATAAACACATTAATCAAATTAAAAAGTGAATTGGTTGGGGAATTGCAATTTAATAACTTTATTCGATTTTTATATCTTCAACAGATAGATGGTAAATGGCAAGATCAGTTGTCTTCGTTAGAGGAACTTCGCGATGCAGTAAGATTACGCTCTATAGCTCAGAAAAATCCTTTGGTTGAATATAAGATTGAAGGTTACGATATGTTCCAAGACATGATTGAAAAAATCAAGCTTGCTGTAATTTCTCAAATTATTCGTGTTAAAATCAAAGTATCTGCTATTCCAGATAAGCTAAAAGAAGATGGTAATGTAGTTCAAATTCACGAATCTATTCAAACTTTTACTTCAGAAGAAAGAAGGGCTAGGTCTAATTTACAAAGAAACGGTGGTGGACCTGCAACTGAATCAATTAAACCGAAACAGGTAATTCGTACGCAACCAAAGGTTGGTAGAAATGATCCATGTCCATGCGGAAGTGGAAAAAAATACAAAAATTGTTGTGGTAAAAATGTATAGGCAGGTTGTAATATGAAAGTAGGAATGACTGGAGGAGGTACTTTAGGTCATATTTTGCCTGCTTTATCTGTGTACTCTGAATTACCTCCTGAAACTGATGTATTTTGGATTGGTCGAAACAATGTAGCTGAAAGGAAGATAATTGAGGATAAAAAGATAGCTTTTTATCCAGTATGTTCTGGAAAGTTTAGAAGGTATTTTTCATTAAAGAATTTTATTGATTTTTTTAAAATTATTATTTCGTTTTTTCAATCCAGGAAGATTTTGAAAACTGAACAACCTTCTGTTTTGTTTTCAAAGGGGGGATTTGTATCTGTCCCAGTAGCTTTTGCTGCTTTTTCATTAAAAATACCTGTTATTACTCATGAAAGTGATACTACCATTGGGCTGGCAACAAGATTGATAGCTAAAAGAGCATCCTTAATATGTACTGCTTATGAGAGTTCTGCAAAAGTTTTATCTCGTGTAAATCAAGCTTTAATAGTTACTGGTAATCCAGTAAGAAAAGAACTTTTTAATGGGAATGGAAAAAAATGGAGAATGGAAAATAAAATTGGTGAAAATGAAAAACTTGTAGTTGTTCTTGGTGGAAGTCAAGGTGCTCAAAAAATTAACGAAGCTATAAGAAAGGATTTTCCCTCAATTAAGGATAAATGTCATCTTATTCTTCAAACAGGTAAAGGCAAAAAAGATTCCAATTTTCATTGTGAAAATTACCAAGAGGTTGAATTTTTTGAGGAAGATTATGCTGATGTTTTAAATGCTAGTGATATAGTAGTAAGTAGAAGTGGAGCAGGAGCAATTTCAGATTTAAAAGCTTTAAGAAAAACTATGATTTTAGTGCCTTTGGGATTAGAGGCAAGCCGGGGAGACCAAATTTTAAATGCAAAAAAATTAATGGAAGCAAATGAGGCCATTGTGGTTGACGATTATTCATTAATAGTTGAAAATATTAATACATTGCTTCAAGATTCCGCATTAGCTGGTAATCTTTCAAAAGCTATAGAAAAAGAAAAAATCACTGATGCAGGAAAAACTATTGCATCCTTGATTATGAAGGTAGGTAATAATGAGTTTTTCAGTTGTTGACTGGGTCTTAGTTGTAATTCTTGTTTTGGGTGGCTTCAGAGCAAGTGTAAATGGTTTTTTTCATGAAATTTCTTACAAATTAGGTTATCTTTTAGGTTTTTTTGGTGCTTTAATGTTTAGCCAAGATTTAGCTCTTTATATTGAAAAGAGTGCAGGTTTATCTTTATTTGTTTGCCTTTTGATTTCCTATGTTGCTATATTCTTGTTAGGGTTTATCTTAGTTGCAATACTTGGTGATAGTATTCAGAATTTATTTCAAAAGATAAAATTAGGATTTATTGATAAATTACTTGGTTTTGTCATTGGGGTATTTGAAGCTCTTATAGTAATTGTTATCGTTTATTCTTTGCTTAAATCTCAGAAATTTTTTGATTTTTCACCATATTTCGACAAAAGTTGGATTTGTAACAAATATTTAAATGATTTAGCAAAATTTAGCCAAGAAACCCTAAGTGGAGTACGTGGTGTTTGATTATACTAGTATTTCTCAAAATGAAATAGCTATAGCCTTAGTAAAAGACCTACAAAGAAAAAAGCTACCTCAAGCTCTTCTTTTTGCTGGTCCTTCTTTTAGTGGAAAATTGACCTGCGCTGTTGAATTAGCAAAGGCTATGGGATGCACTAAAGAAAATCTTGTAATTTCTGCAACTCGAGATTTCTTATATTCTTTGAATACTGCTTTAAAGGTTTTTATGAAAACTAAAGATCAAAAATCGAAAGAATTTCTTAAAAATAATTTAGAAATATTTCAATTAACCTTTCATTCAGTGCTTGATGTTTCAATTGATAGAACCAAACCACAAATGGTCAAGGTTAATGAGTTATTTTCAAAAATTGATTCTTTACAGGATAATGATATAGAAAGGTGGGGTAAAGATTTAAGCGAAGTTTTAAAAGATTTGCAAAAGAATCGAAAAAAAAATAATGCCTTGTCAATGGAGCAGCTTAGGAATGTACAATCTTGGCTTGAAATGACTAGCTTTAATAATATTCCAAAAGTGCTTATTTTAGAAGGAATAGAAAATCTTAATATTAATGTTGCCAATGGGCTTTTGAAACTGTTAGAAGAACCAAATACTAATTCCAGAATTGTATTAATTAGCACAAGTTATCAAAAACTACTTGAAACAATTTTAAGTAGGGTTCGTAAATTTGATTTTAAGCCAATCGTTGGTAAAACACTTGAAATTGTAATTAATAGCTTTTCTGGAGAGAAATCTTCCTATAGAGATTTTGAATCCTATTTTTTGTTAAATGGAATAAGCTGTGGAACAAAGATTGAAAATTTATCAATTGATTTTATTTGTAATAAGACTTTTGATTTAGGTAATTTGTTTAGAATTATTACTAAAGAAAAATGTGAGAATGTTTTTTTAAAACAGTTGTCAAATTCCAATGAGGATTTATTTTTAAATGGAAAATTGCCTTTATACCAAAGTCAAAAGATTCAAAATATGATTGATTTATGCTCAATAGACTATAATTTATACAATCAGAATATTAAAACAAGCTTACAAAGCTTATACTATAAAATAAACAAGGATTAAGTAAATGAAAAAATTTATAGAAAAAGCAGTAAAAAAAATTGAAATCCTTGATAAAGAAGATATCAAAAGGATTTTTGCTCAACAACTTGAAGAATTGGAAATGAGGGATGTTTTATTAGATTCTTATAATGCTGGATTTTTTTTAATAAATGAGAAAATGAAGGTATTATATTGCAATAAAACTGTAAAAAACCTTGTTCCTGTATCAAATTGTAAAGATTTTAAAAATAATGATATATTTTCAGTTATAAAAGATAAAGAAATAAAAGATTTTCTCAAACATGTTTTTAACGAAAAGATTGATAAAGAAGAATCTGAGGAATTTTCTTTTCAAATTGGTTCAGACATTAAAATAATACGAACTACAGTATTCCCAAAATTTACTGAATTTCAAGAACAAATTTGCTGTTTAATAAGATTTAATGATGTTACAGTAGAAAGAGTTCAAGCAACAAAACTACGAAGAAGTGAAAACCTGGCTTCTATGACTACAATGGCAGCTGGAGTTGCCCATGAAATAAAGAATCCTTTGGCTTCTATTAGTATTTACCTACAATTATTAAATAAGAAATTTGAAAAATTAGGATGCTTAGACAAAGAAAAAGCAGATAAATATCTTTCAGTCATTGGTGAGGAAATTGAACGTTTAAATTCAATTGTTGTTGATTTTCTTTTTGCGGTTAAACCGTTAAATATTAATTTAAGGTTTGAAGATATTAATAAACTAATAAAAGATCTTGTGGATTTTGTAAAACCTGAGTTGAACGAAAAAAATATTAAAACAACTCTTGACCTTTCAAAGTTTTTACCAAAATTAGAAATAGACAGTGCTTTATTTAGACAAGCAACTTTAAATCTAATTAATAACTCAATATATGCCATAGAACAAAAGAAAGGGCCAAAATTTGAAGGAGAAATATCCATCAGTACTCAACAAGTTGGAGATAATGTTCAAACAGTTTTTTCAGATAATGGTTGTGGCATGTCAAATGAACAGATGTCCAAAATTTTTGAACCTTATTTTACAACAAAAGATACTGGAACTGGATTAGGTTTAACTGTTTTTTACAAAATAGTTAAGGAACACAAAGGAGAATTTTCAGTTCAAAGTGAACTAAACAAAGGTACAAGTTTTTTAATATCTTTTCCAGTTCCTTCTTCTGAAAGAAAGAAAATTGAAAGTGGAATTGATTTGGATGAATATGAAGAGGAAAAATAGATGAAACGGACTATTTTAATTGCTGATGATGAAAAACATATACGAGAAGGATTGTCCCTTGCTTTAAACGATGAAGATTATAATTGCCTTTTGGCTGAAGATGGTGAAAAAGCTTGGCAAATGGTCAATGATAATGATGTTGATTTAGTTATTTCTGATTTGAGAATGCCAAAACTAAATGGTAATGAATTATTAAAAAAAATTGTAAGTTCTTACCCCAATATTCCTGTTGTAGTTCTTACTGGTCATGGAACAGTTGAAAGTGCAGTTGAGGCAATGCAAAATGGAGCTGTAGATTTCATTACTAAACCTGTTAATCTAAATCACCTCTTCTTACTTATTAGAAGATCTTTGAAACAAAGAGACACCGAAGAAATAAATGTAAAATTAACTGCTGAATTGAATGAAATCAAACAAGAAAGCAAATATGGTAAAATTATTGGAAAAAGCAAGTTAATTAAAAACCTTATGGATAAAGTAGCTGTCGTAGCTCCTTCGAAAAGTTCAGTTCTAATTACAGGGGAAAGTGGAGTAGGAAAGGAATTAGTTGCAGATGCTCTTCATGAATTATCCGATAGAAAAGGGAAACCTTTTATAAAAGTTAACTGCAGTGCTTTAACTGAAACTTTGCTTGAAAGTGAACTTTTTGGACATGAAAAGGGTTCCTTTACAGGAGCTATTTCACAAAAGAAGGGTAGATTTGAATTGGCTGATGGTGGAACAATTTTTCTAGATGAGATTGGAGAAATTAATCTTACGACTCAGGTTAAACTTTTAAGAGTATTACAAGAAAGATCTTTTGAAAGAGTTGGTGGACAATCAACTTTGAAAGTTGATGTAAGAATTATAGCAGCCACAAATAGAAATTTAATGGAAGAAATTGAAAAAGGAACTTTTAGAGAAGATTTGTATTATAGATTAAAGGTAGTTTCTTTGGATGTTCCACCTTTGCGAGAAAGGAAAGAAGATATTAATTTATTAGCAATTGAGTTTTTACATAAATTTAATAAAGAAAATAATAAGAATATTGAAGGTTTTTCCCCAAAGGCAAAAAAACTTCTAAATAAATATAATTGGCCTGGAAATATCAGAGAGTTAAAAAATAATATTGAAGGGGCAGTTGTGGTTTGTCAAAAAACTGTTATTGATGTTGAAGATCTTTCAATTGAAAACACTGATCAGAGCCAAGATAACATGATTAGTGTACCTTATGGAATAACTATGGAAGAAGCTGAAAAAATAATTATTGAAGAAAACCTTATGATGAATAATGGAAACAAAAGTAAAGCAGCCTCGGTTTTAGGGATTGGAAGGAAAACCCTTTCCAGAAAGATGGAGACTTGGGGGAAATGATTTGTTAAAAATAGATGAGTTTTTTGATGCAGGAGGTCTTCTTGATACTAGCATTTCAGACTTTGAATATCGTGAAGGTCAAATGGAAATGGCAAAACAAGTTAATCAAGCTTATGAAGAAGATGCTATTGCTGTTATTGAAGCCGGAACTGGTATAGGTAAAAGTTTTGCATATCTTGTTCCAGCTTTAATGAAAATTGAGCAGGATAGTGAAGATAAAACTGTAATAGCTACAGCAACTAAAAACTTGCAGAAGCAGTTGTATGAAAAAGATATTCCCCAATTATTTAAGGCTTTAGGTAAAACTTGGAAAGTGGCAATTTTGTACGGAAGACAAAATTATATTTGTAAAAGAAAAATTGAAGAAAAAATGGCTTTTGTACCACTTCTCATCGATGATGATTCAAATGAACTTAGTCTTTTATATAAATATTCAAAAGCAAGCCCAAACGGTCTATACAATGATTACAATGGCTTTTTTTCAACTGAACTTCGCCAGGAAACTTGTAGTGATAGTGAAACTTGTTTAAGTTATAAATGTCCTTATCTTTCAAATTGTTTTTATTATCATGCTAAACAGTTGGCGAGGGAAGCATCTCTTTTAATTACAAATCATCATCTGGTTTTTACTGATTGTGCATATAGATATCAAAATGAAATTGATTTTACTAAAGATGCAATATTACCACCCTATTCAAGATTAGTTTTAGATGAAGCTCATAATATTGAACAAAATGCTACAGATTTATTTACATTTGTTTACAGTAGTTATGAATTAAAAAAGCAACTTTTAAAATTGACTAAAAAACATTCAATGAACAAGAACCTTCTAGAGTTGTTAGCTCCTTTTAGCAGTAAAGTTGAATTAATTGATATCATTATGGATCTACAATCGTATTTAAAAACTGAAAGTGATACCTTAAATGATTTCTTATCAAGTTTTTTTTCAAATAATAATACTACTAATTTTCGAATTAAAAATCCACAAGATATGGTTTATGATAAATTCTTCCCATTAATAACCAAAATTGGAAAATATATTGAAAAAATATCATTAAATGTTAGTTTATTTATAAAATCTTTAGATGATGATAAGCAAAGCCCATTCAAGATCGATGAGTTACAGATTGTTTCTAGCCGTCTAGCTAGTCTTGCTTTAGCAATTAATAAGTTTTCAGATAGAAACAACTGGACTAAAGATGTTTATTTTATGGAAAAACGGTACATAAATAGAAATGATGTATATGAATTAAAGATAGCACCTCTTTCAATAGCAGAAATGATGCAATCATATGTTTATTCTTCCTTAAGAACCGTTATTTGCACAAGTGCTACCTTGGATTTAAAAGATGATTTTAAATACTGGGGTTCTAGAGTTGGCCTTCCTTGTCCAAATAAAAAGATTTTAACAATGAAAATTGATTCTTCCTTTAATTATAAGGACAATCTTCTTTTGTTAACGGCTTTGGATAGTCCGGAATATGATGATAAATCACCTGAAAACTATGTTTCATATATTAAAGAAATGGTTTATTCGAGTATTATTAGTAGTAATGGTGGAACCTTGGTATTATTTACCAGTTATAAAATGATGAAAGATGTTTATAATGCTCTTTCAGACAAACTACAAAAGAATAATATTAATGCCCTTATTCAAGGGAGTATGGATCGTTTTAGGATTTTAAACATATTCAAGGAAGATGAGAATAGTACTCTTTTTGCAACTAGTAGTTTTTGGCAAGGTATTGATGCTCCTGGAAATACATTAAGATTAGTTATTATTGTAAAACTACCTTTTCCTTCTCCTGGGGAACCCATTTTAGGTGCCCGTCTTGAGGAAATTGACAGTCGTGGAGAAAGCGGGTTTGCAAAAATGTTACTTCCTGAAGCAATTATGCGTCTAAAACAAGGATTTGGCAGGTTAATTAGGAAAAACACTGATAAAGGTATCGTTTTAATTCTTGATTCTAGAGTTGTAAAAAAGAGTTATGGGGGTTATATGTTAAGTGTTTTACCTGAGTGCTATCAATTAATTACAGAAAGTAAAAATATTTGTGATAAAATTGAAAATTTTTTATATTAAAAAAAAGAACTGCTTATAAATTATAAACAGTTCTTCTTTTTGTGAAAGGTTAATTTAATTAATCAATTACAGCTAAAACATCTTTTAAATCAAGAATAAGATATTCTTGGTTGTCCATTTTAATTTGGGTTCCTGCATACTTGTCATGAAGGATTTTATCACCCTTTTTAACATTTTTAACTTCAGTTCCAACTTCCTCAACAGTAGCGATTTGAGTTTTCTCCTGTGCTGTCTGAGGGATAAAGATTCCACTTGCTGTTTTTTCTTTAACTTGTTCTGCTTTTACAAGAACTCTTTCACCTAGAGGTTTGATATTCATAATTATTTCTCCTTAATGATATGTTTTATATTTCAATGTTAAATATAGTAAAAAGTATCTCCATAAGCAAGTTTTTTTGTTATTTTTTTAATATTTATTTTTAAGAAGAAATGTGAAGTTTTGACTTTCCTTTTAATAATTTTCTTATTATATTCTCTTTAACCAATTAGGGAGAAAAGAATGAAAAACTGGATGGAGATTTCGGAAAAATTTAGAGTAGAAGGGGCTCTTTATAAAAAGGCTAAAGCTAGTCTCCGTTTAGGTGATATTCCCAATTGTCTTGACTATATTACAAGATACTTCTTTTTGAGGAATAAAAGGAAATTAACGTCAAAAGGCGAAGTTTTTTTTAGAATTCAATTTGCTCTTTATCTTCTTGGGAAAGAAAAGATGGACTTTTCAAATATGGAAGGTGATATGATAGCTGTTTATATTATGGATAGTTATGAGGAAATTGAAATTGATTTGAAAAATAGTCCCATAAGTCCAAATGAGAATTTTGTTTCATGGTGTTCTACTGTTTCACTGGATTTTCCCTTCTTTTATCAATTTTCAGAAGATAAAAAGGACCAAGAAATCAAGGATTTTGGGTCAGAGTGCATCAAAATGAAGTTGTGTTGATTTTTTAGAGGAATTTTGACTCGTTTTTAAGCAATATATAAATTCTGTGGGTCAATTTGATACAATTATAAAAAAATAAATTTTAAATGACTGTTTAAGCGTTTCTAATAAAGATTAATTTTTGGCATGCATATTGCATGTATTATTAGAAAGGAGATTAATATGTCAAAAACAATGTTACAAACGAAGGCTTATAAGTCTGATGACAATTATCTTTCAGTTTATCTTCATGAAATCGATCAAATAGCGTTATTAAATAGAGAAGAAGAATATGATTTAGCAGTAAAGGCTAAATCAGGAGATTTATTTTCAAGAAATCGTCTTGTAGAATCAAATTTAAGATTTGTAGTAAGTATTGCAAAGCAGTATCAAAACAGAGGATTAGGTTTATTGGATTTAATTAATGAAGGCAATATTGGTCTTATGACTGCTGTTGATAAGTTCGATCCAGAAAAAGGTTATCACTTTATTAGTTATGCTGTTTGGTGGATTCGTCAGGCAATTTTAAAAGCAATTGGAGATAAAGTACGTTTAATTAGACTTCCAATGAATAAAGGTGCAGATTTACTTAATATACAAAAAGCAAAAAATGAAATTGAAAGATCTGGTATTGAGCCTACTATAGCTCAAATTAGTTCAAAATGTAATATTTCTGAGGATGACGTTTCTTCATTGCTTAAGTATAATAATGAAATTTCAAGTTTAGATGCACCAGTGGGAAGCGGATCTGAAACAAAGTTTGGAGATTTTATTGAAAGTGATTTACCAGAAGTTGAAGATTATATTTTTGATGAATCTTTAAAAAGTTCAATGAATAAAGTCTTAGATAAACTTTCAGATAAAGAAAGAAACATTATTGAACTAAGATTTGGACTAAATGGAAATTATCAAATGAGCTTAAAGGAAATTGGTGAACTTTATAATTTAACAAAGGAAAGAATCAGACAAATTGAAAAGAAAGTTTTGAATAATCTTTCCAAAGACGAGGATTTTAAAGAACTTGAGGTTTTCTTAGCCTAGGGTTTTCCAGATTAATTTCTGTTCATATAGATAGCTGACTTATTAATTTGAGTCGGCTTTTTTTTGTTTTAAAAAATAGAAAATGATAAGCAAATTGAAACAAATTTTAGGTAAAATTTGAAAAAAAATTATATAAAAACTAAAAATTAAAAATAATATTGACAACTCATTTTATATCGTCTAGATTTAAATCTGGTTAAAAATATAAAAGAACAAAACAAGAATTAAGGAGTAATTATGTCAAGTCAGAAAAAGTACGTTTTCTTTTTTGGGGACGGAAAAGCAGAAGGAAAATCTTCAATGAAAGATTTACTCGGTGGTAAGGGCGCAAATTTAGCAGAAATGACTGCTTTGCAACTTCCAGTTCCACCTGGATTCACAATCAGTACGGAAGCTTGTGAATATTTTTCAAAAAATGAGGATTCCTATCCAGAAGGATTAAAAGAAGAGGTTTTAAAGAATTTATCAAAACTAGAGAAGATGATGGGGGCTAAACTTGGAGACAAGGATAACCCTCTTTTAGTTTCTGTACGTTCAGGCGCAGCCCAGTCTATGCCGGGAATGATGGATACGGTTTTAAATTTAGGTTTAAATGCTGATTCAGTTCAGGGTTTAATTAGGAAAACAGGAAACGAAAGATTTGCTTGGGACAGTTACAGGAGATTTATGCAGATGTTTGGAGACGTTGTCATGGGAGTACCCCACAGCGAATTCGAACAAGCCTTCCAAGACGTTAAAGAAGAGGAAGATAAAGTCTATGATACTGAACTTAACGTAGATGATTTAAAAAGTGTTATTAAAAGATATCGAAGGATTTATAAGCATTACACAGGTGAACAATTCCCTACAGATCCTTTAGTTCAACTTTTCAAAGCAATTGATGCAGTATTTGGTTCTTGGAATAATGAAAGAGCTAAGAAATATAGACAGATGAATGATATCAAAGGTCTTTTAGGAACTGCAGTTAATGTTCAATCTATGGTTTTTGGAAACATGGGTGAAACCAGTGGAACTGGGGTTGCTTTTACAAGGGATCCATCAAGTGGTGATAATAATTTTTATGGTGAATTTTTGATGAATGCTCAGGGTGAAGATGTTGTTGCAGGAATTAGAACTCCTAATACAATAGATACGTTGCAAGAAATTAACCCAGAAATTTATGATCAACTTTGTGATATTAGAAAAACTCTTGAAGCTCACTATTTTGATATGCAAGATATTGAATTTACAATTCAAGATGGAAAGCTCTTTATGCTTCAAACTCGTAATGCTAAAAGGACAATATTTAGCTGGTTAAGAACTCAAGTTGAAATGGTTGAAGAAGGTTTAATCGATAAAAAGACTGCAGTATCAAGAGTTCCGGCTGGTGAGTTTAGTAAATTATTTGCTCCAGTTCTTGATAATAAAGTTATTAAAGAAATGTCTTTAATTCCGCTTTCAACGGGTTTGAATGCTTCTCCAGGTGGAGCTTGTGGTGAAATTTATTTTACAGCAGCAAAAGCCGAGGAAATGGCAGCCTTAGGCCATGATGTAATTTTAGTAAGAACTGAAACAAGCCCAGAAGACATTGGTGGAATGGCTATAAGTAAAGGTGTTATTACCTGCCGAGGTGGAATGACAAGTCATGCAGCCGTTGTAGCTCGTGGAATGGGATGTCCTTGTGTAAGTGGTGTCGGTGACATTAAAATCAATCTTATAAAAAAAACTTTAGAATGTAATTCAACAATTTTGAAAGAAGGGGATTTTATGAGTATGGATGGCTTTACAGGTCATATTTATGCTGCAAAAATTGCTGTTAGAGACCCTGAAATTATGCAGGTTCTTTCTGGACAGATGAAAGAAAACGAATCAACTATTTTCAAAAATTATAAACAATTCATGACTTATGTTAATGAAATTAAAACAATGGGTGTTAGAACTAATGCTGATACTCCAAAAGATGTTCACAATGCAAAGATGCTTGGTGCCGAAGGTATTGGACTTTGTAGAACTGAACATATGTTTTTTGGTGGTTCTCGAATTATTAGCATAAGAAAAATGATTCTTGCTAATAATGTAAAAGAAAGAGAAGTTGCATTAAAAGAATTGCTACCAATGCAAAGACAAGATTTCATTGATATTTTTACAGAGTTAAATGGTCTTTCTGCAAATATTAGGCTTTTGGATCCACCTTTGCACGAATTCCTTCCAAATGATCATACCTCAAGACATGAAATGGCATTACAACTTGGAATGAGTGTTGATGATATTGCACAAAAAATTAATAGCCTTCATGAATTTAACCCAATGTTAGGTTTTAGAGGTTGTAGACTAGCAATTGTTTATCCAGAAATTCTTCGCATGCAAGTTCGTGCAATTATTGAAGCGGCAATTTTGGTAAAGAAATCCGGGATTGAAGTTCATCCAGAAATTATGATTCCACTTGTAGGTAACTATAAAGAATTTAATTATTGTAAAAAGATTGCAGTTGAAGAAATTAAATTAATTTTTGAAGAAAAGAAAGCTACAATTGATTACAAAATAGGAACAATGATTGAGGTGCCTAGAGCTGCAATTACTGCAGATGAAATTGCAAAAGAAGCTGAATTCTTCAGTTTCGGTACTAATGATTTAACCCAAATGACTTGTGGATTTAGTAGAGATGATGCAGCTAGTTTTCTTGGTCATTATGTTAAAGATGCTGATAAACAATTTTATGAGTATGATCCATTTGCAACTATTGATGAAGAAGGCGTTGGAAAACTGGTAAAAATAGCAACTGAACTTGGTAGAAAAACTAGACCAGATATAAAATTAGGAATTTGTGGAGAGCATGGTGGTGATCCTAAAACTATTGCTTTCTGTCAAAAGATAGGGTTAAATTATGTTTCTTGTTCTCCTTTTAGAGTTCCGGTTGCTCGTTTAGCCGCAGCTCAAGCTGTATTAATGGAGAAATAGAAAAATTTAATGGATAGTGATAGCAAACAGAAGATTAAGGGTATTATTTGTATAATATTAGCTGGTTTCTGTTTTGCTACCATGAGCTTGTTTGTTCGCTTAGTTGGAGATATCTCAGTATTTCAAAAAAGTTTTTTTAGAAACCTTTTTGCTTTTGTCTTTGGTTTTGCAATTTTGATTAATTCTGAAAGAAAGGAACGAGCAAAAAATGGTAGCAAAGAAGAGAAAATAATAAAACCAGGAACGTTTAAATATTTAATTTTACGATCTGCCTGTGGAACAATTGGAATGATTTGTAATTTTTATGCAGTGGACCATCTATATTTATCAGATGCAACGATGCTTAATAAATTATCTCCTTTTTTTGCGATAATTTTTAGTTTTCTTATTTTAAAAGAAAAAGTTAATTTCAAACAGATTTTAATGATAATAGTTGCCTTTGTAGGTAGCCTTTTTGTCATAAAACCTTCTTTTGATTTTGCCAAATCCTTTCCTGCCTTTATTGGTTTCATAGGAGCTATAGGGGCGGGAAGTGCTTATGCTTTTGTGGGGAAACTTCGTTCCTCGGGAGTAAAAAGCTCCGTAGTCGTTGTGTTCTTTTCGGCTTTTTCCACTATTTTAACAGCTCCTTATCTAATATTTTTTTATAATCCCATGACCTTACAACAAATACTATTGCTTTTGTGTGTTGGTCTAGCTGCTTTGGGTGGACAATACTTTATTACCAATGCCTATTTCTTTGCCAAAGCGAGAGAAATCTCCATTTATGATTATTCTCAGATTTTATTTGCCTCAATTTATGGTATTATTGTGTTTTCTCAGTATCCGGATGTGTTTAGTATTTTTGGATATTTGATTATTCTATCAATGGCATTTTTAATGTTTAGATATAATTTAAAGAAAAAGGAATGAGAATATGGAAAAAGAAAGAGTATTAGTTGTTTGTTTAAATCCAACTTTTCAAATTACCTTTAATTTTGACAAACTAAATCAAGGCGAAGTAAATCGTACAAAAAATTACACTAATTTTGCTTCTGGAAAGGGTGTAAATGTAGTTAGAATGATAAAGCAACTTAATGAAGATGCTGTTCTTCTTTCTCATCTTGGTGGTGAAAGAGTTGAAGAATTTATTAAACTAGCTTTAAAAGATAATGTTAATATAATCTCAGCAGATAGTAAAAGTCCAATTCGAACCTGTGTTACCTTGAATGATGGTAAAACCACAGAATTGGTTCAAGAACCTGAAAGTGTAGATTTTGAGACAGGAAACAAAATTCTTGATAAATATAAAAAGGCCTTAAAAGAATTTTCAATTGTTGTATTTTCAGGAACGAGAGCTCCTGGTTATCGTAAAGATTTTATTGCAGATATGGTAAGAATAGCAAAGGAAAATGGAAAACAAGTAATTTTGGATATCAAAGGTTTCGATTTACTTGATAGCCTAAAATTCAATCCTGATTATATAAAAGTCAATTTATCAGAATTTGCTGATACTTTTTTAGATAAATCTAATCTAATGGAGCAAGATGAAAATCTTCAAATAAAAAATATAGTTTTTGATAAAATGAAAGAAATTTACTTAAATAATAACGCCATGTGTATCATTACTAGAGGAAAATATCCTACTTGGTTTTTGGATAAAGATTTAAATTTACAAGAAAAAGAAATTGAAAAAGTTAAAGTGGTAAATACCGTTGGTTGTGGGGATGCCTTTACTGCTGGATTAGCTGTAGGTCTTTTAAGAAAAAAAGCTTTCAAGGAATGTTTAGTTTTAGCTAGTAAATGTGGATCAAAGAAAGCGACTTGTAGTAAAGTTGGAAGTTTGTTTTAATAAAATTTAATAAGAATATTGACATAAATATGTGATTTGGTTACACTCTCAATGTTAGTCATAACTAACAAGGGAGCGATTATGATTCCATTAGCACTTTTTGAAATAGGCAAAAATTCTTCAATAAAAAAGATAAACGGAAATGATAAAGTTAAAAGACATCTTGGCGAACTGGGATTTGTAGTAGGTTCTCCAGTTAAAATTGTTTCAGTTCTTTATGGTAATTTAATAATTCAAATTAAAGATAGTCG
>Ga0172378_10000292_pt1 | contig 42996 bp, 38 predicted proteins | sample GrowelOW332metaG_FD_119755 | JGI IMG/M metagenome (GOLD analysis project Ga0172378, IMG submission 119755) | Groundwater microbial communities from an aquifer near a municipal landfill in Southern Ontario, Canada - Pumphouse #3_1 metaG | ecosystem: Environmental > Aquatic > Deep subsurface >...
AATTACTAACACTAATCTAAGTGAAAGGAGTGCCATCGTGCCCTGTGGAAAGAAAAGAAAGCGCCAGAAGATGGCGACACATAAGCGAAAGAAGATGCTTAGAAGAAATCGGCATAAGAATAAGTAGCATTTTCTGCTAACTTATTGATGTCAGATAAGACCGCGGAAGTTCATGCAACTGACGCGGTCTTTTTTGTGTTTACTATTTTATTGGAGGTTTTCTTACGATTCTTTCCGGTATCCATTCCCCTGCAGATGTTAAAAGACTCCCGGAAAAAAAACTTTCAGAGCTTGCCCGTGAAATCAGGCGTACGATTATTGAGGTAGTCGGAAGTAATGGAGGTCATCTTTCGAGCAATCTCGGTGTTGTAGAGCTTACGATTGCGCTGCATCGTGTATTTGACAGCCCGGAGGATGCAATTGTCTGGGACGTGAGTCATCAGTGTTATGCACACAAACTGCTTACTGGAAGATACTGCCGCTTCAATACATTACGTAAGAAAAACGGCATTTCAGGATTTACGCGCAAGGATGAAAGTCCCCATGATTTTTTTAACTGTGGTCATGCATCAACTTCAATTTCATCTGCCCTCGGTCTTCTTATGGCCTGGAGTATTAAAAAGCGTCCGGGAAAAGTCGTCGCAGTTATAGGTGACGGTGCACTTACCGGCGGTATGGCGTTTGAAGCCCTGTCTCATGCAGGGCAGCTTTCAAAAAATCTGATTGTCGTCCTTAACGACAATCAGATGTCGATTGATCATAACACCGGATCCATATCCCGGTATCTTTCGCGTATTACAATGTCCGCACATTATCAGACTTTTCGTTATAAAGTCGACCGCATGATTGACCGTGTACCGTACTTTAATAAGCATCTTGAAAAAATTATTTTTCGTTTTAAACGTGCTGTAAAAGGACTTCTGCTTACAAACAACCTTTTTACCGATTTAGGATTCGAATATGTTGGACCTCTCAACGGACATGACGAGCATGAGCTTGAGATGGTATTCCGTAGAGTTAAAAAATTGCAGCGGCCTGTCGTTGTTCATGTTGTGACAAAGAAAGGAAAGGGCTATAGCCCTGCAGAAGATAATCCTGAGGTTTTTCATGGAATAGGACCGTTCTGTATAAGTGATGGTACTGTTGAAAAATTCGATGCACTAAGCTTTACAGAGTCGTTCAGCAATGCACTTATGGAACTTGCTTCAAAACGTACTGATATTGCGGCTGTTACTGCTGCTATGGCAAAGGGAACGGGACTTGCAGCGTTTGCACGGCATTATCCTGAACGTTTTTTTGATGTCGGTATAGCAGAGGAACATGCGGTCACATTTGGCGGTGGTCTTGCGGCCGGTGGACTTACTCCCGTAATTTGTATCTATTCAACTTTTATGCAGCGGGCAGTAGATCAGGTAATTCACGACATTGCACTGCAGAATGTACATGCAGTCATCGTTCTTGACAGAGCAGGTGTCGTACCTAGCGATGGGGAAACTCACCAGGGATTGTTTGATATAGCGTTGTTCCGGCCTGTTCCGGGAATACGCATTATGTGTCCTGCAAGTGCTGATGATTTAAAACTCTGTCTTGACTATGCAGTATCATCACAGGGAACAATTCTTATACGATATCCGAAGCTTACATGCCCGTCTGAACAGAAATCCTTTTCACAGCCTGTTGTACAGGGCCGGGGAACACTTGTCACATGCAGTAGTTTTGCTCCGTCTCTGGAAGCAGGGCTTGAGTCTCGCTGTAACGATGATAACGGTCGTATTCTTTTTGTATGTACCGGTGGCATTTATTCGGAAGTTCTCGTGGCGGCGCGTGCACTTCTGCTGCAGAATGTGTATGCAGATATTTATACGCTTCGTTTTATAAAGCCTGTAGATGAAGATTACTTCACTGATCTTGCTTCAAAATATGATGGTATTGTGCTTGTGGAAGACGGTGTCGTAACAGGCGGTGTATCCACTTATCTGCAGAATGTACTGTTCAAGGCCGGAATCAGTAATGTGGGGGTGAAAGCTTTTCCTGACAGATTTTACAGTCACGGTACGCGTGAACAAATATGCGAAGATGCTCATATGTCTCCTGAATATCTGGAAAAAACCGCACTTAAAATTGCCTGTTCTGCCGGAAACCGCATACATGTACCGGATATGTTACATAAAAAAGAGAGGGAAGAAGTGTAATGAAAAAACTTGTTCTCGCAGACAGAATCGTTACGACTGAAAATCCTGCATTTGTAATGGGAATTGTAAATATTACACCTGATTCTTTCTGGAAGGAAAGCAGAGGCGGGGTAGAACGTGCAGAGCAGCTTATAAAAGAAGGTGCAGATGTACTTGATATCGGTGGTGAATCAAGCAGACCGGGTGCTGAATATGTGCATGCAGATGAAGAAATCAGACGTATTATTCCTGTTATCCGGAGTATCAGAAAAAAATCATCAATTCCTATATCAGTTGACACTCGTAAAAAACAGGTGATGGAAGCTGCTGTTTCTGAAGGGGCTGATATTCTGAATGATATTTCGGCGCTTGAAGATGACAGTGCACTTGGTATATATGCATCATCTGTAAAAATACCAGTAATATTAATGCATAAACGCGGAATTCCTGCTATAATGCAGAAGAATACGTCATATGAAAATGTGTTTACAGAAGTAAACTCATATCTTATTGACAGAACGTCATATGCGCTTTCGTGTGGCATTTTACGAGACAAAATTATAGTTGATCCTGGTATCGGTTTCGGGAAAAACCTTGCAGCAAATGTTGAACTTATACGGAACTGTGGAAAACTTTGCGGCGGCACATATCCTGTACTTATGGCGCTTTCACGAAAGACTTGTATCGGCGAAATGACCGGGCAGTCTGTTGAGAACCGGTTGTACGGAACGCTTGCTGCCGATATTATTTCCGTACTGAACGGTGCATTTATGATTCGCGTACATGACGCAGCAGCTGCCGCCGATACTATGAAAGTAATGAAATATCTGGAAGGTAAAAAGAATTGAAAGCATTTGACAGCCTTGCTACAGTATATAATGTTATTCGTCCTATTCTTGACTTAGGCATTCTTACGTTTATTCTGTACAAAGCGTATGAGCTTATCATTAAAACAAACGGAATACAGATCATTAAGGCTGCTGTCATTGTTGCACTTGCATATGCGGGAGCACTTCTTCTTAATCTTGATACAATGGTATGGATTCTGAATGTTATGGCGCCGGGACTGCTTGTTGCATTTGCTATCGTGTTTCAGCCTGAAATGCGGAAACTTTTTTTGAAAATGGGGCAGACCCAGTGGTTTGCATTTGGTAACAGGTCAAAGCACACGTATGTCGATTCTGTACTGATAGCCGCTGAAATGCTTTCAAAGCAGCGGAGAGGGATGCTTGTCGTTTTTATGCGCCATACAAAAATGGACGACATTATAAACACAGGAACAAGACTTAATGCAGATTTATCATCAAGCCTGCTTGTTACAATATTCGGGATGGATACGCCGCTTCATGATGGAGCGTGTTTCGTGTTGGGGGGCAAACTTATTGCTGCCGGATGTTTCCTACCTCTCAGTGAACAGTATGATATTAAGAAAACATTCGGAACGCGGCATCGTGCTGCCCTCGGGTTGTCGGAAGTATCCGACGCTGTGGTACTTGTCGTTTCGGAAGAGACCGGAGCGATCAGTCTTGCATATGATTCCAAGCTGCACTACGACCTTACGATGTCTGAGTTAACAAAGATGCTTGAAAATCTGCTTGAAATTACACCGGATGCATATCAACTGGAGGACACTATAGATGAAAGTAAACAGGCTGATTGAGAAAATAGCGGAGAACTGGCCTGCTAAAGTCATATGTTTTGTTATGGCATTGTTTCTTTACATATTTCATCATGTTTCGATTCTTGACAGAAAAACGTTCACCGTACCTTTGTCAGTTGTTGCAGACGGCGGTATGTATCCGATGACGGATTGTCCTGACTATGTCCGTGTAACAGTTCGCTCTACGACGGAAAATATTGCGGAAGCACTTCAGGCTGATATTACTGCATCTCTTGATTTAACGACATACGACGAAGAAGGGGTATATTCTGTTCCTGTTTCCGTTCATCTTGCACCGAAGCTACTTCTGATGGATCCGTTTGAAGTAACGGTGAAACCTGAAAATGTTACGATCCGGATGGAAGAAAAAGCACTCAGATATGTTCCAATAACGCCTGCATTATCGGGTGAACCTGCTCATGGTTATATTATAAAAGTTATTTCTGTTGAACCGGAGACTGTACAGATAATAGGTCCCCGCTCTGCTGTTGAAAAAACAAAACAGATTTATACTGATAAAATCAATACAGCAGGACTTACGGACAATAAAAGTTATGATGTCGCATTGCAGAATATAAATTCATTGATAGCAATACAGTCAGAAAAACAGCTGTTTCATGTTAATCTGACTATTGAAGCAGAGCAGTTGGTGCGCAGCTTTGCGGATGTTCCTGTGAAAATAATGTTTTTGTCTCCACGTCTTGAAGTGAAAGGTATTGTACCCGGAATTTCGTTTGACCTGCGCAGTACAGTTTCCCTGCTCGACGGATATCAGCTCGATGAAAATGCGGTACAGGTCGATTGCAGCGCGATAAAAGAGGCGGGAACATATGAATTGCCGGTACAGATTTCCTTACCGTCGTATTTCGGTATAGAAAATAAAAGTGCTGATACCGTAAAAGTCATAATAGAAGAAAAGTCTGTTACAGAAGAAAAGACTGCAACGGATATCAGAAATTAGTATGATATACGGTATTGGGACAGATATTACGGAAGTAGGCCGTTTTGCAAAATGGATAAAAGATCCGTCGATGATTGCCCGTTTTTATAACGAAAACGAGATACTGAAAATTGGATCAGAATCTTTTTTGTGCCAGCATTATGCTGTACGATTTGCGGCAAAGGAAGCGTTTTCAAAGGCTCTTGGAACGGGAATAGCAGGTTTTGAACTTCATGATGTATATATAGCAAACGATAAGGAAGGAAACCGGAGCTGCTGGTACAGGGAACGGCTGCAGCTCTGCTTAAAAAAAGGTGTGGAAAAAATGCAAAAATGCATGTATCTCTCAGTCATGAAAAAGAATTTGCAGTTGCATTTGTCATTATAGAAGTATAAAATTGGAAGTGTTCTATGGTATACGGTGTAAAAAAAGAATCGGATAATAAGAAAACAGCACTCTCATACTGGTCGAAAGAAAAATGCAGATGTCCTGTATGCCATAAAGAATTTGACAAAGAAGTGATGCTCAGCGGGCAGGGTCGTATGATTGCAGGTGGTCTTACTGATGAACTGCACCGCATATTTGAGCCGTCAAAAAAATATGGAAGAATATACCCGCTCATTTACGATATCGGTGCATGTCCTAACTGTAATGCAGCTTTATTCTGGTCTGATTTCAAGAACATAAAAAACAAGGATACAATTGATACAATATACGGGCATTCCGAAAAGCGGAAAAACTCTGTTAACGCCATTTTTCCATATTTTGATCTGCATCGTCAACGCTCGTTATTTGACGGTTGTGCAATGTATTATCTTGCGCTTCTGACATATGATGATGCAAATGCAGAGATGCTTCCAACTTTGAAACGTGCGATTATTTCACTTCGTCTTGCATGGCTTACGAAAGAACTTGATGGACGTTGTCCCGGACATAATTACGATTATATTTCAAAAGTTCTGTATAACAAGGCAACTTTTTTTTACGAACAGGCTGTTATAAATGAAACACAACGCATAGAAAAGAGTTCAACACTTCCAAACAGCGGTCCCGATATGGACAAGAATTACGGCTGGGACGGTGTTATTTACCTTTGTGGTCTGCTTGAGTACAAGTATGGTCAAAAAGAAGATCAGCAGCTTCGTCTGCGCAAACTGAGCGAATCAAAGACTGCAATTGCGCGAATTTTTGGTCTCGGAAAATCATCAAAAGCAAAACCGGGACCGCTTCTTGAAAAGTCGCGTGATTTGTATGATAAGCTTTCGCTCGAAGTAAGCGACGACAATATTTAGAATATACTGAGGCAGGTTGTTTTTGCGCAATATTCTCTTGACAATTTCATACGACGGCACATCTTTCTGTGGCTGGCAGCGTCAGGATAAATCTGATGAAGAAACGCCTGTACGTACGGTACAGGGCGAAATTGAACATGCTCTTGAAAAGATTCATGGTGAACATATTACATTATATGGTTCTGGGCGTACTGACAGCGGTGTTCATGCTGCAGCACAGGCTGCAAATTTTATTTCTCCGATAGATACAATTCCTGTTGAACGGTATCCCGTTGCACTTAACAGTTTTCTTCCTCAGGATGTGCGTATCATGAAAGCTTCAGTTGCCCCTGAAAATTTTAATTCCCGGTTTGATGCGACAAGCAGAGTGTACCGGTATTTTATATTTACCGGTAATATTCCGTCTGCACTTCAGACACGGTATGTGTGGCCTGTAAAACATATACCGGATATCGAAAAACTTAATGCTATGGCATCATGTCTCCGGGGTGAACTTGATTGTGCATCTTTTGCGGCTTCGGGAGACAAAAGTCTTTCCACCTGCCGGTATCTGGAATATGCTCATTTTTTTATGCAGAATGCATTTCCATACGGAAACCTTATTGTTTTTGAAATTGAAGCGAATGCTTTTTTATGGAAGATGGTCCGCAGTATTACCGGAACGCTCATTCAGCTGGAAAAAAAGGGGGCAGATGCGGATACATTTAAAAAAATACTTAATGCGAGGGACAGAAGGTTAGCAGGTGTAACGGCTCCACCGCAGGGGTTATTCTTATGGCAGGTAAAATTCGACGGTGTGCGCAGGCATATCTGACAGACAGTGATTTATTACAACAGCAAAATATTTCTTATAACAGGGAAACCGGATCCACGTCACATTCGATGTACACATTCTGTGGATGGGAATAACTGAAGAGCAGCTTCCGTGCCATTTCCTGAAGAGGTTTTATATCGGGACCACGTAGTAGTATCTGGTAGCGGTAATTCTGTGATATTTTTGCGAGAGGACATTCGGCGGGCCCCATGATTTCATCGTCATCAGTATATTTCGTTTTTTTCTGGACTTGGTGCAGAAGAACGGCGGCTTCTTCTGCGGTGTCTTCTGCTGCTTTGTAGTCTGCACTGCGGAATACAAACCGTATAAGACGACTGAATGGAGGAAAGCCAAGCAGCTTCCTTTGTTTCAATTCGTATTCATAAAATCCGTTTATATTTCCTGCACACGCATACGCAATAGGTTCGCGAGAGGGACTGTATGTCTGAACGACGACTCTGCCGTCCGGAAAAAAACGACCGGCTCTTCCGGCAACCTGTGTAATAAGTGCAAATGTTCGTTCTGCTGCACGAAAGTCAGGCAGATGCAGCCCCGTGTCTGCAAGAACCACGCCGACAAGCTGAAGATTTGGAAAGTTCAGTCCTTTTGCAACCATCTGTGTACCGAGCATGATATCATAGTCACCCCGGCGGAAAGCTCCGAGTTTTTCTTCTAATTCCCCTTTCTTAGTAAGCACATCAGTGTCAACTCTGACAATTCGTGCATTCGGAAATTTAGCGGCAGTCTCCGTTTCAATGTATTCTGTACCGAATCCTGAATAACCTATGTCGAGCGACCCACATTTTGGACACGATTCAGGAGGTACGGCAGACCACCCGCAGTAGTGGCAGCGCAGTCTGTTTTCGTTTTTGTGGTATGTCATCGGTACAGAACAGTTTCTGCATGTCATTTCATAACCACAACTTGCGCAGCGGAAAAAATGTGTGAATCCGCGCCGGTTAAGAAAAAGAATGATCTGTTTTTTTGCAGCAAGTGTCGTCCGTATTTCCTCTGTTAATTCATCAGAAAGACAACATCCGTCCATTGCACATTTTGTTAAGTCTATACATGAAATTTTCGGCATGCTTCCACCGGCAAGCCGTTTTGTAAGCGTGTGACGGACTAGTCTTCTTGTATTCATAAGATGCCACGATTCGACTGAAGGTGTTGCACTTCCCATAACAAGCGGAATACCGAGATGAGAACACCTGTACATTGCAACCTGCCGTGCATGATAGCGTGGAGTAGTACCGCTCTTGTATGAACCGTCGTGTTCTTCATCAATAATCAGTAAACCGAGGTCGGGTACAGGAGCGAATACAGCACTACGTGCACCGATAACAACTCTTGCTTCCCTGTGCATTATACGGCGCCATTCTGAAAGTTTCTGGCTCTGGGTCAGTTCTGAGTGAAGTACTGCAGCCGTATTTCCAAACCGGGTTACGACTGATTGTACAACCTGCGTTGTCAGTCCTATTTCCGGTACAAGGTAAATTACACCTTTCCCCTGAGCAAGCGTTTGTTCTGCTGCCTGCAAAAATACTTCAGTCTTGCCGCTGCCAGTGGGACCATATAAGTAATGGAAAGATGCACGGGACGAGTGAGGTGCAAGTATGCCATCGACAGCATCCTGCTGTTCCTGTGAAAGTCCGTGTGCCTGTGAAAAAGGTATTTCACTTTCGAAAGAAAATCCTCCTGCATTCGTTTCCCTCCGTCCGGACGGAAGCATTGCAGAAACTGTTTCTCCGAGAGTACACAGATAGTAGTCTGCCATCCAGCGTGCAATTGTAAGAAGTTCATCTGTAAGAATAGGTTCTGAATCAACAATACGCTTTACCGGGCGAATTTTAGACGCATCAACAGGGCATGAAGACGGAAGTGTTTCATGAACACTGATAATGAAGCCGGTCATGTTTCTATTACCGAATCGAACTTCAACACGTTTACCTGTTTCCGGTTTATTTTCGGTTTTAGTACTACCTTCGGAAGAAATGTATGAATAAGTGAAAGACTGGTTTACCGGAACGTTAAGTATGATGTCCAGATAGAGCATGTCAGCTCCGTTTTACGAAATTTGCTGCATAATCGGGTGCAATTTCAGAGAGTTTTGTCCGGAATGTCTTTAAATCTTCCCACGCAGGCCGTTTGAGTGATTCGTCCCGCAACAGAGCACTCGGATGATACGTGACAAGAAGCGGAATACCGTTGTAATCATAAAAACGTCCGCGCAGCGTGCCGAGTGAGTCATTTGTTTTCAGTAGATTCTGTCCGGCCGTTCGTCCTGCCGCAAGAATCATTTTAGGTTTGAGCATATGAATCTGTGCTTCAAGAAATGGAATGCATTCATCCGCTTCTTCCGGAAGAGGTGTACGGTTGTTTGGAGGCCTGCATTTTACGATGTTTGCAATATAACAGTTTGTATGCCGGTCAAGAGAGATCGATGCAAGCATTTTATCGAGCAGTTTTCCGGCTGGTCCTACGAACGGCAGCCCCTGCATGTCTTCTTCTGCACCGGGTCCTTCTCCCACTACAAGTACAAAAGGATGATCCGTTCCTGTTCCGGGAACCGCATTCGTACGGCGTTTACAGAGATCGCAGCGCGTGCACGATATGATCTTCTGAGCAATTAACGTAAGCGTAAGCCCTCCGGAGGTTTTTTCTGCCGGTATTTTTATATCCGGTACAGATTGTAAGGCAGAAAGATCTGTCTGTGTTACTACATTTTTGGCTCTGTCATCGGAAAATTCAGGCCTTTTACCGGAAAATTCAGGAGAATTATATCCGGCAAGCGAATCGGAAGCTGTTTTGAGCAATGTATAGAGAATTTTTTTTTCTGCTGCCGTCATATCTGTACTAGAATATCATATTGCTTGCGGTTCATGCAAGAATAGAGTATATTTTTATTATCAGTACTATGAAAAAGAATTATTTTGTGTTTTTTGCAATTAGTGCGCTTCTGTGTTCGTATCAACTTACCGCGCAGGTAAGTGCAGATCCCTGCGATGAATTCTATTCTGTTGCAGCTGGATGGTATGTCAGGGGTGTTCTTGATGAACTTCCGCCTGTAAAACCGTATCCGCTTCCGGTTATTAAGCATATTCTGGAAACAACGATTGAAAAAGGATCCGCAGGTGATTCTGCGATGGCAAAAAAATATTATGAGCGTATATTCAATAAACCATGGAATGCTGCTGTTGAACTGAATGAGAAAAATGTCTCTTCAAAAAATGAAAAAACAGATGAATATGCAGACAATATACAGTTGAAAGGTACTCTTCGTGGGTATGGTGACTTCATGTTTGGTGACATATTTTCTATTGGATACAGTAGCGGAATGTCGACGACAGCATTTGATTTGTATGCTGATGATTTTACGGATAAATGGTCACCTGTACGGTATGATACGCTTGGAGAGGGCATACACACAGGCAGTGTGGATATTGATTTTAACGCTGATTGTCTGGCTTCTTATAGTACAGAAAAGATTACACTGGCGGTTGGCTACAGTAGAATAGGTTTTGGACCGTTTATCGACGGAGGTAATGTACTGAACCAGAATGCATATAATTCTCCTCAGGTATTATTTGTATTCAATGGCAGATATATTGATTTCACGCAGTACTTTGCAGCGCTGGAGACTTCTGATTTTAATGGTAAAAATAAAAAATACGGAAAATTTCTTACATTCCATGCTGTCCGTATTCCATTTGGTAAAAGATGGCGTATTTCATATTACGATGCAGTCGTATACAGCAACCGGTTTGATCCATCGTATTTTATTTTGGTACCGAATATCATGATTTCTCTGGCGAACGGATATAACGACAACCTTTTATCGGGTTTTTTATTTGAATACAATTTTTGCAGAGGGCTTTCCTGGAACACCGATTTGACAATTGATCATATTGATTACACTCAGCTTATGAAAATTAAACTTACAGGCGATCACCGGTTTGCACTTAAGTCAGGATTAACATATTCTCCAATTGATTCATTATGCGAGATGATGTCTCTTGATTTTACTTTTGTTACCCCTTACACATATTCCTATGGAACAATTAACTCTGTTGACGGCAGTTATACTTCATCCTTTACGAATGACGGAACGAGTATGGGGGTATTGCTTCCATCTGATACTGATCAGATATCTTTGCGTATACAGCTTAATCCGATGCGTAACCTTAAGGTTACAACACTTTTTTCAATTGCACATCATGCGAATGAATATGAGTCGCTTTCTACTGAAAATGCAGAAAAAGTTTTTAATGCAAATTATACGTCAGTACAGAATGGAGGTGATCCTGTATATGCAACTGACGGAGGTATATATGCTGTATACGGTGATACAACAAAATTTATGTCGGAAGCAAATATAATGACAATTTGTAGAGGTGGTGTAAAAATTTCTTATGAATTTCCCCACGTCAGTACAGGATCTTTGTATCTGAATTCGGAATTTTCATATACATATATTCACAATGCAGGTGTCGATATGCCGATGTACAGCGGAAAGGATGCGGCAACATATACAGAATCGTATACTAACTGGAAGAATCAGCTTCACGATGAATACAATGCATATCTTAAATTCAGCGTGTTATACACTTATTAACAATATGGAGAAATCATGAAGCATAAATTTCTATTCCTGTATTTAAATACAGGAGCAGGGCATATTTCTGCAGCAAAAGTTCTTGCGCATGCACTTCAGGTACAGGATCCCGATACTGAAATAGAGATGATAAACGGTTTTGACAAAAGCAACTGGTTCGGGCATATTGCCTTTGAAAAAGGATATAATTATGCATGTAATTATATCCACGGTGCATTCCCGCTTATTTATGATATAGGTACACATCACTGGGGACAGGATATGTTTGTTCGTCCGCTGCGTTTTCAGACTACACGGTATCTTAGGCATGTTTTTCTGGAAAAACATCCGACAGACATAGTTTCTTTCCATTTTGCACTTACGCCTTTTGTTAAATCAGCACTTAGACACATTCCCTGGAAAGTGAATTTTACTACAATGGTGACCGATCCATTTACGGTACCGCATGCGTGGTTTTATGAAAAAGATTTAAAGTATTTTGTTTATTCGCAGGAAGCTAAGAACGAGGCTGTAAAAAAATGTGGTGTTCCAGAATCAAATGTTACTGTCGTTCCCTTCCTTATGAATGAAAAATACCGTATGCCACCATTCACGAAAGAGCAGGTGTGCAAAATAAAAGCAAAATACGGATTTGATCCTGATAAGAAAATAGTGCTGCTTGTTGGTGGAGGAGAAGGTCTTCCTGGTGCAATAGATATAATCAAGGAATGTGTAATCCATAAAGCAAAGTTTGCTGTTGCAATGGTTTGTGGTCGTGATAAGGCTTTTAAAGAGACTCTTGATATTCTTGCAGCTACATATCCGAAACTTGATCTTCATGTGTTCGGTTTTATAGATTATCTCGATGAACTTGTTAAAATCTGTGACTGTGCGGTCATCAAAGCCGGACCTGCGACACTCATGGAAGTGCTTTCCTGTCGGAAGCCGGTCATTATTATCAAATATATTCACAATCAGGAACTTGGCAATATGCATTTCGCGGTGAACCATAACGTAGGTTATTACATCAGGCGGCCGGGGAATGTTTTTCAAAAGATAAATGAGCTGCTCAACGACACCGACTTTGATATTAAGATGAAAAAGAACTTCGACAGTATAGATCTTAACACTGATGCCGGGCAAATTGCTACTTTGCTGCTTGAAAAGTAAAATGTTTTATATCACGTTTCTCAAATGCTTCTTTAATAAGTCCATCGGCGTTCATAGATTCATAGATACGTTCTGCTTCTTCTATAGATGCATGCAGAACAGGATGTTTCGGTGAGAAAAGTACACAGCAATCTTCATAAGGCAGAATTGATGTGTCGTATGTCCCTATCTTTTTTGCAATGTCGATTATTTCTTCTTTATCCGTACCAATAAGAGGTCTGAAAACAGGATATTCCGCAAAGTGTTCTGTTACCGAAAGGTTTTCTATAGTTTGACTTGCGACTTGTCCAAGACTTTCTCCTGTAATGATGCACTGAGCATTAATTCTTTCTGCAAGCATATTTGCGGCTTTCATCATACAGACGCGCAGCATGAGTGTAGCCCAGTTTTCCGGTGCTTTTTCTTTTATACGCATCTGAACATCGGTGAATGGAATTATATTAAGATATGTGTCCAGTCCGTAATTTGCAATATTTGCTGCAAGGGCTTCGACTTTCGTTTGTGCTTCCTCTGAGGTGTATGGGTACGAGTGATAGTAGACGCATTCTATTTTCATTCCGCGCCGTATAATTCTGTAACCTGCAACAGGGGAGTCCAGACCGCCGGAGAGCATAAGAAGTCCCTTGCCACTGCATCCGACAGGAAGACCACGGTTTGCTTTTATGGCATCAGAAAAAACAAAGCAGCGTTCCCTGACTTCAACATTTATTTTTACGTCAGGATGATGAACGTCGACGGTAAGAATCCCCTCATCGACTGTCTTTTCGGCAGCATTGCAGCAGATACCGTATGAATCGAGCGGGAAATCTTTATCCTGTCTCCGGGCTTCAATTTTAAATGTCTCTGCGCCGTTTTGTTTCGCACGGAGTGCCTCTTCGTAAACAGCATTGGTTATTGCTTCGATGTTTTTACCGCATGTAGTGGTTTTTGCCCATCCTGTTATGCCAATAAGATGGTTAAGCATGAATTCTACTGCGGAAGAAGCACTGTCTGGACAGTCTATATATAATCTGCCCGCGTGAAGTTTTACATCAACATTATGTCCTTTCAGACATTCACGTGTATTGATTACGAGTTGGCGTTCAAATTCCCTGATATTTGATCCCTTAAGCGTAAGTTCACCGACTTTTGCTAAATATGTCATATGTAAAGTATATCAAAAATGAATATCATTGACAAATGAAACTATAGTTGTCAGAATAGTTTATCTGGATAAACCATTGCCAGAAAAATCGACACGGAGTTTTTTATGAAAAAAATAAAAACCATTGAAAGAATTATATCATTGTTCGACAAGAGCAGAGCCGAAAAGTTACCAAAAAATATTCCACTTATGTTGCGTTCCCGGGCGCAGACATATCCTGATTTTACGCTGCAGGTTGTAAAGAATGAAATCGGTGAATATGAGTATCACAGCTACAGACGTGTGTACAACAGAGTTATCGAAATGGCATGTGCCCTCAGAAAGATCGGTATACAGCGCGGGCAATTTGTCGGTTTTATGTCTGATAACAGACGCGAGTGGATGATTCTGGATGAAGGTCTTCTGTGTCTTGGTGCGGCTGACGTACCACGGGGATGTGATTCTACTGGTACTGAAATGGCTTTTATTCTCAATTATGTAAAATGTGAAATCTGTATTTTCGAAAATCAGAGGCAGCTTTTGAAGATCTTAAACTGCGCAGAAAAAGTTCCAGCACTAAGAACCATTATTTTAATAGATTCTCCCGATGAGAATACTGAGAAAATTGCTGTCGATGCAGGTCTTAAAGTTATAAAATTTGTCGAACTTGAAGATATAGGACGTCATGCTTCAGAGTCCGAACGTCGGGACATTGAAGCGGAAATAGATAAAACTGAAGGTAATGAACTTGCAACTATTATTTTTACATCTGGAACAACAGGAACTCCGAAAGGCGTTATGCTGACGCACGATAACTACATTGCACAATGCGAAGTTGTAAGACTTGCCCTTCCAAATACAAAAGATGGAGACATCTGGCTTTCCGTTCTTCCTGTATGGCATAGTTTTGAACGTGCATTTCAGTACTTTATAATAGCGCTTAAAGCTGGAATGGCATATTCAAAACCTGCTGCTGCAGCGCTTCTTGGCGACATGGCAAAGGTACATCCGACATGGATGTGTGGTGTTCCCCGTTTGTGGGAATCTCTCGCGCACGGTATTTTCCGCCAGATGAAAAAAGAAAACAGCGTTACCCGCTTTTCTTTTAGTCTTGCTATACAGATCGGGAAACGTTTCTCATGGGCTCACGACCACGTGTACGGTCTTGTCTGCCGGTATAATAATGGTACACGATTCTGGGATTTTCTGTGGGGAATTATACCTTTTATTCTCTACGCTCCTCTTTACGGTATATGCAAACTTGTAGTCTTCAAGAAGGTAAAGGCCGTACTCGGAGGGCATATGGTTGCCGCTATTTCCGGTGGTGGTGCACTCCAGAGCGATGTCGACGCATTTTATCATGCTATCGGTTTTAACCTGCTTGAAGGATACGGCATTACGGAAGCAGGTCCGGTACTTTCGGTAAGAAATCCACTCAAACCCCGTACTGGCTGTGTAGGCGTTGTTTATCCATCGGCAGAAGTAAAAGTGGTTGCCATGTGTGAGGACGGAACTATCGGTACAGAACCGCTGCCACCGGGAAAAAAAGGCATTATTGTGGCACATGGACGTCAGATTATGAAGGGATATTACAGTCGTCCCGATCTTACTGAGCAGGTGATCGATAAATATGGATGGCTTAATACGGGCGACATTGGTATGCTTACACAGGATAACGAAATCAAAATTACCGGGCGCGCAAAGGATACGATTGTTCTGCTCGGAGGAGAAAATATTGAACCTGCTGTCATTGAGGCTGCGCTGCTCGACAGCCCTTATATCGAACGTGCAATGATTGTCGGTCAGGACAGAAAATATATTGCAGCGCTTATTGTGCCTGCAAAAGAGGCCGTTACGGAATGGGCTGATAATTCCCGTATTATGTACAGTTCATGGGAGTCGCTTCTTGAGTCGAATGAAGTACAGATAATGTTCCGGGAAGAAATTGAACACCGCGTCAGTGATAAGACAGGTTTTCGTACATGCGAGCGTATAAGTCGTTTTGTCCTGCTTCCTGAAAGTTTTGTACAGGGAAAAGAAGTTAATGCGAAGGGTGAGATGATGCGTTTTAAAATAACTAAGATTTATGAAAAACAGATTAAGAAATTATTCAGTCAGGATAATAGCGTAATATAGTAAAGACGTACTGCTGACATACCGATAATGGAAGTGTGAAATATTCGCCATTACCTTTTTTTTCATTTTTCATACTGATTACTGTCCCTTTTTTTGCTCAGACGGAACTTGACTCCCATGCTCAGGCTGCGGTATACGGGAAAGATTATGTACCTGTACCGGAGAATCAGGCTGTCCTGACTCCAAGTTTACTGGATGGTATATGGCAGGGGAGAGACAGGTATGTTTTTTTTATTGCGCCACCGGAAGAACCAGCTCTTGCTGCGGAAATTGACCGCACGCAGTCAGAAGTGATTGTAGATCCCATAAATACTTCCATGCAGGTTATGAAAAAAACTGCTGCTGTACAACCTTCCGATCTGGCAATTGTATTGAAAGCATATTATGGATGGTTTTATGACCGCGCCGCAGAGCCTGTCTCATATGCAGACGATGCAACACGTTTCAGCTGTACGGCTACGGGGAAAGAGGCCGAACATATTAAAGTTGTATATGAACCTCTTCAGATCCGTGCACCTCGCTATGATGCTTCCGGTAACAGTATTCCCGAAGACAGCGGAGCCTGGGAACTTGTTATACACTATGGAACAAAGAATCGGAACATAACCCGGATTCCTGTTGCGGTAATAAAAAACAATCTTTATCTTGATTTTGTGATAAAAGGGCGTACTGACGATATCCGTACTTCTACGACAGGAAATCAGCTTTTTGGTTACTGGCAGGGAATAAGCCCAAAAAACGGTATACGAGTGTGTCCTCTTACGATGGATGAAAATATCATTTCATATTACGTTGTAGATAATGCTGTTTATACGCTGCGGTACTGGGTGACTACAATGGAATACACAGATGCATATGCATCGTTCATTGATGGCAAAGATACATTTCATGTAGCAAAACATATTGTTTCCGACGGAAGTGTGTTTACCTGCGTCACCGGACGAAGCCTTCAAATACGCAATATTGAAAAATCTGCAGTACCTTTTACTGATTATACGCTTGACTCAACTGGAACTATATGTGCGTTCGGGAAACCGTATCTGACAAAAGTTATTGGGAGGAATAATGCATCTGTCCTCTTGCAGATAGTCGCCGAAGCAAACAGGAGACGAAAACCTGATCCGCCACCGCTGTTTCCTCCCGACAACGTTAACTGGCATTGGGATATAATAAATATGCTCGAAAAAGACAATGAGCAGGTACAGGCAGTACGAAAACGACAGAAGGAATTTACACAGACTGACGGACGGGAAGGCCGTATAGATGCAATGCAGGCTGCTGCCTATAGTACGTATACGAAACTGGAAACCGAAGTTACACAGGGACTTGAAAATACAAAAACGAAAACATCTTACACGGCCTCAGAATAATTATATCTGCAGGAGTAACAGGAGCTAGTATTTTTCTACAATATATGGCATAATATACGTCAGTATTTTACATTTAAAGAGGTCTTTTCGTGTACAAGCCAGTTGATCCAAAAGCAGACTTCCCGAAGCAGGAAGAAGAAGTCCTGAAATTCTGGCAGGACAACGACACATTCAAAAAATCAGTTTCACAACGTGAAGGTGCCGAGGAATACGTATTTTATGACGGTCCACCGTTTGCAACAGGTCTTCCGCATTTTGGTCATTTTATTCCATCAACAATTAAAGATATAATTCCCCGCTACCAGACAATGAAAGGAAAAAAAGTTGAACGGCGTTTCGGCTGGGACTGCCACGGTCTTCCTGTAGAAAACCTTATTGAAAAGGAACTTGGTCTTAACTCAAAACATGAAATCGAAAAATATGGCATTGCAGAATTTAATGATAAATGCAAGGCCAGTGTCCTTCGTTATACAGGCGAATGGCGGAAGACAATTACCCGCATGGGACGGTGGGTGGATTTTGACAACGACTATAAGACAATGAATCCCGAATACATGGAATCTATATGGTGGGTTGTAAAAGCACTCTGGAATAAAAATATGATTTATGAAGGAAAGTACATTCTTCCGTATTGTCCAAGATGTTCAACAGTTCTTTCAAATCATGAACTTGCCCTGGGGTATAAAGATGTTAACGATCCTGCAATAACCATCCGTTTCAAAATTGTCCGTGCGCCGGAAGGTATTGCTGATCGTGAAATGACGAACGGTAAGACATACTTTCTTGCATGGACCACTACACCGTGGACCCTGCCGTCTAATGAAGGGCTTACGATGGGGCCGGATATTGATTATGTAAAGGTTTTTGATGAAGAATCAGGTGATTATTACATTCTTGCACAAGCCCGGCTTTCCGCATACTACAAAGAAGAGAAAGGCTATAAGGTTATATATACCCGCAAGGGTAAAGACTTTGTCGGTGCAAAATATGAACCACTTTTTCCGTATTTTGCAAAACTTGCAGTAAAAGAAGACGGAAGCGATGGCGCTTTTCGTGTTTTTAATGCGGATTTTGTTTCTATAGAAGACGGTACAGGCATTGTACACACCGCTCCAGGCTTTGGTGAAGACGACAGCAAAGTATTTTCGGGAACAGGAATTCCATTTGTGGAACCGATTGATGCAGAGTGCAAATTCACCAGTGAAGTGCCTGACTATGAGGGCCGTTTTGTAAAAGATTGCGATAAAGACATTATGGACCGCCTGAAAAAAGAAGGAAAACTTGTAAAGCGCGATCAGATACTCCACTCATATCCTCACTGCTGGAGATGTGATTCTCCTTTGATTTATCGTGGGATAGGAAGCTGGTTTGTGAAAGTCGCAGACGAACATGAGCGCCTCCTCAAAGCAAACGCTCAGATTAACTGGCAGCCGGCCCATATTAAGGAAGGCCGTTTTGGAAAGTGGCTCGCTGGTGCGCGCGACTGGGCAATCAGCCGTAACCGTTACTGGGGTAATCCGATACCAATCTGGAAATGTGATACATGTGGTGATACAATTTGTGTTGGAAGCCGGCAGGAACTGAAAGAGCTTTCAGGCGTATATCCTGAAGACCTTCACAAACAATATGTTGATAAAATTACTGTTCCGTGCAAAAAATGCGGCGGAACTATGCATCGTATTCCCGAAGTTCTCGACTGCTGGTTCGAGTCAGGCTCAATGCCGTATGCACAGAATCACTATCCGTTTGAAAATAAGGAATATTTTGAAAAACATTTTCCGGCAGATTTCATTTCTGAGGGTCTTGATCAGACACGAGGATGGTTTTATACACTGACAGTCCTTGCAAGTGATCTGCTTGACAGACCTGCATTCAAAAACTGTATTGTAAGCGGACTCGTATTGGCTTCTGACGGACGGAAAATGTCGAAGAGTCTCCATAATTATACAGACCCTGTTGAGGCTATTAATAAATTCGGGGCAGATGCAATACGGCTGTTCCTTATGCATTCTGCTGTTGTAAAAGCTGACGATCTTCGTTACACCGACGACGGTGTACGTGATGTTCTTAAAAATATCATTATACCGTTGTGGAACAGTTACAGTTTCTTTGTTCAATATGCAAATATTGACAAAATTCAACCGACTGGACATGAGTTTGACAGGACAATGCCGCAGAATCCGCTCGATAAATGGCTTCTTTCTATTACTCAGCAGCTTGTAAAGAGCGTATCATCTGCACTCGATAATTATGATCTTTCAAGCGCAATTGATCCGATAGTTGTCTTCATAGAAGATCTTAACAACTGGTATATCCGCCGCTCCCGCAGACGATTCTGGAAGAGTGAGAACGACAGTGATAAGAACGAAGCATACGCAGCTCTTTATACAGCGTTAAAAACGTTTTCTCTGGTTGCAGCACCGTTTATTCCGTTTATAGCAGAGGAAATCTGGCAGAATCTCAAAAATCATGATGATAAAGAATCTGTACATCTGGCTGATTACCCGGTATACAACGAAAAGTGGCGGGATGAACAGCTTGAATTCAAGATGAATACAGTACAGAAAGCTGTTTCCATGGGGCGGTCGCTGCGCAATACATTCAACATCAAGAATCGGCAGCCGCTTGAAAGTGTGGCACTAGTGACACGTAATGCAGAAGAAAAAGTCGTTCTGGCAGAAATGGAAGACTCTATACGTGAAGAACTCAATGTAAAAAAAGTTATTTTTCATGAACGGGAAGATGAGCTTGTTGGGTATAAGGCAAAAGCAAATTTCCGCGTATTAGGAAAAGAACTGGGGCCTCTTATGAAAGAAGCTTCTGCAAAAATTGAAGCACTTGATCAGAATGCAATTCAGCATATTTTGGAAGGTTCTAAACTTACGATAGAGGTAGAGGGAAAATACATTGACCTTGACGATACAAAGGTGAATGTTGAGCGTCTCGAAAAAGATGATCTTAAAGTACTTAATGAAGGGACACTTACAGTCGGGCTTGATACAAAAATTACTGATGAACTTAAAAAGGAAGGATATGTCCGCGACCTTATCAGGGGAATACAGAATCTGCGTAAAGAGACGGGACTTGACATTACTGACCGCATAAAATTGATACTTAGCGGTGATTCAGAGCTAAAAGCTGCTTATACAATGTTTGCTGATTTTGTCGCGAACGAAACACTGGCTACTTCCGCATCATGGGTGGAAAGTTTAAACGGTACCGTTGTTGAAACAGATGAGGAGAAATGGAGAATTTCAATTGAAAAAGCCTGATGCCATATTGGTACAGATACTTTTCCTAGGTATGCTGGCGGCCTGTTTTACATCATGTAAATCAGTGCCACAGGGAAATCCTGTAAATCCACTGGATATCCTTGACTCGGGGAGTTCATTTTATCTGAAAATACCGGAAAAGACAGATCCGATACTTGTGTCAAGAGTTCTTCAAAGCGGTATTGTTGGGTTGAGTTCTGAAAATGCGGATAAGATTGCAGAACGGATAGACGTTGTTTATGCTGGTCTTGAACGAAAACTCAACAAGACGGTGGTACAGGCTGTGGTATCAGGCAGTGTCCCTCATATTGCTGTTTCACGGGTATTCGAAAAGAACAACGGATGGGAACCTTTTTCTGTTTATGAAAAAAATACAGCAGGGAAACCTACAGGGTATGTCTATTACACAGAAAAATCATCAGGGATGCAGGCAGCTTTTCCTTCAGACAATATTGCCTGCTTCGGCTATGCTGTTCCAGCTATGATAGATTCGTATCATAACCATGCGTTCAACGGGGATTCATCCTGTTTTATTCAGAGCAGTGTATATGAATGGTTGTACGAAGGCGGTTCCCAGATACGTTTTTATGCAGTAAAGCCACAGTCTTTTCTTACTGTTCTTACAGGAACAAATCTTAATCTGAAACTTGCGTATGTAAAAGGATATATGATTACTGATCAGAATCACAGTGATCAGTATATTATGACAATAGAGTTTGAGTTTAATAATGAACGGATGATAAAAGCTGGAGAAAGTATGCTGTCTCTTGCTTTTGGTCTTACCAATTCACAGACACAGCTTACTACTCAGACTCATCTTATTGTTTCAGACATTAGAATAAATAAAAAACAGCTGTACAAGTTGTTCACATTATAAACAAATTAAGTGGAGTGTGTTATGGCAGATGATAAAGTAGTTCTAAAAGCAGAGGATCTGGATGGATATCTTACAAGGCAGGATCTTCTTGATCTTGACGTTCTTGATAAAATGTATAAAGAGACTATGAAGTCTTTTGACCCAGTAAATGAACATAAAATTATTGATGCCTATGATAGAATGGGGCATAGAATGCAGGAAATATGCGCCGCCCATCCTCAGATACGAGTTTTTTCGTTTGTAACCGAAGAAGGTGCTCACGCAGAGGCTTCCCGTGTAATAGCAAAACTGCGTGATGTTGATACGGGGCATCAGGAATTCATGTATTATAGCCAGCGTGCATATGAAATGCTTTTTCGTATGGCATATACGGATGAGCATTCTGATAAAAAAAATCATATAATTGTCAAAACTCCTGTTACAAATCCTGTTCAGAATTATGCAGTTCATAAAATTCCAGATATAGATAATAAGATAGAAAATTCTGTTATGTGCGTTATGCTCCGCGGAGCGCTTCTTCCCAGCATGATTATATCGAAGGAGATAGAAGAATATTCTTCGCACGGATACGTGACTCCGTTTGCACTTTTCAAAATTAATAGAAACGACCAGAAGAGTGAGTCTGACATGGAATACATCCTTAATCTTACAAAATCGTTTTTTAAGATTGAAGAACTTGACGGAAAGGATCTTATTTTTGCCGATCCGATGAATGCAACAGGCGGATCTCTTGTGACTGTCGTAAAATATCTGCAAAGTCAGGGCATAAAACCAAGATCAATTAAGTTTTTTAATACTATATCGGCTTTGAAAGGAAGTATACGTGTGACACGTGCGCTTGAAAACTGCACGTGTTATACATTGTGGCTTGATCCTGCGCTTAATACATCAGCATATATCATGCCCGGATTGGGAGATGCAGGAGATCGTCTTAACGGTTGTGATAAAAAGGACATGCCGCGTAATATTATTCAGCTCATTGCTGATTACGGCAGCAATATTGCAGGGTTGTATCGTTCTCAACTTTATAAAATCGAACAGACTGTTTTAGGCTGAGCATGAAGAAAGCGTCCATTGCAGCTTTTATAATTGCAGGTGTAATTTTTTTTTCGTGTAATAGTACAACAGGACATCTTACAGTTCCCGGAGAAAATCATCTCATAAGAGAAAGTATAAGCGCAGAATATCTTGCAATTGCCGATGCGTATGTTGATCTTGAGAAATACGATAAGGCTGTGACGTATTATCTGCTTGCAATGAAAGATAAAAAGTTATATTGGTCTGTTTACTATAAACTTGGTAGAACATATGCGCTTGCGAAAGACTGGAACGATGCTGAAGACGTATACGATAAGTTGCTGCAGAGGGATCCTGAAAATGTAAATCTAAAGCTTTCTCGGGCATATATAAAGGCTATGTCAGGCGATCTTGATGATGCAATGATGATTTATAAATCTCTTATGAAAGATGAACCGGACAATGAAGAAATTGTAGTTAATTATATAGCGATACTGTTATCGCAGGGAAGAGCCGAGCTGGCTGAAGCTCAACTTGATGTATTAAAGGAAAAATTTCCTGACAATAAATCAATTTCTGATTTCAGCAAAAAAATAAATGATGCACTTAAAGATGACGGTAGTGCACCATCAGAAGACACAAAAACAGATAAAAACTAATTTTTGTATTCAGTTTCAATGAATTTCCGGTATTTATCCGCATTTGCACGAAATGCGATAACAGGGGAATCTGGTTCTTTAAATGCATGCTCCAGAGCTTCTGTCGTCTCCTGAATAAGACGTTTTCCGGGCAGCATCCGGACTGATCGTGATGAAATTCCGATCGCACATCTCAAATTTGTATTGTTTTCCTTAAGTATTTTAGAAATGCCCGTGTATAATGTACCAGCAATAGATACAGCTTCATCTACAGCGGTATTTTCCTGTATAATGGCAAAACCGTCAGTTTTATATTCGAAAAGCATATCCTTAAATTGAAATTGATCAAGAAGATAATTGCAGACTTTTTGAGTCACTGCATCTGTAAAAACCATTGTGGGAATACGGATAATAAAAAGCGATAGATCCTGTTCTGTCGATGCAGCACGAACAAGTTCGCTGTCAAGCCGGATTTCAAGGTATTGCTCCCAGCCGAATCCTGTTATAGGGGAGAAAAGGCCTTCTGGATTTTCCTGTTTATTTTTTGCTGCGGGAACGGCATCTTCAAAAGCAGCCCTCCCGTCTTGCAGTCCGGTGGTGTCATCCGGCAGAATTGCAGATGTTTTTTTAGGATCTTCACTAACATACTTTTCTTCAGAAGGTTCACATTCATCGGGTGCCTGTTTTTCACTTGAAAAAGATTCTGATTCGGGAAAATTGTCTGCATTCAAAGAAGATTCTGTTTTTTGTTTAAAAAAAACATCGGTAGCATTATTAAGAATATTACTCCCGGAAGATTTCTCTGATAAATGCAGGTATAATATAAGTGTAAATAAGAAAGCTGTTGCTGCAAATATAATAAGAAAAGAAAATCTTGCATAATAGAAAATTGAAACAGGACGAAGAAGGTATAATGATGCTGTAAGAATATAAAAAGTACCATTGTTTGTGAAACTGCTTGAATATACTCTGCAAAAATGGGAGGGGGGTCTTTCATCTGCAGCAGTCGAATCAGGATAGACATACAAAAGCGCAGATGTATTTTTCAAAGTAATGAAGGAATAATCTTCGAGATTCCCGCATGATTTATTGAATATTTTATTAAATTCGGGAGATGAAGGGTCATACGAAGAGAGAGATGTAGACGTAGCCTGCAACAGGTGATCAAATTGGTACCCAGTACGTTCTGACCCGTTTTTATATTCCTGTATCAGACTATAACAGAAGAAAAAAACAGCGGAGGCAAAAATTAACGAAATAGTAAATGAATAAATAAAAACACTCTTGCTCTTCATATCGTTCGAGTATATCGTAGAATTTCAGAGTATGCAAGATTTATCAGACTTTTGAAGTCACTGTTTTTTTCTGCGGAAGTTGCTCTGAAGTATGCTGCTGCAGGAAGCAGAGACAGGAGGACAGGCGGCAGATTACCGGGCAGCAGAGATGTAAAATCGACAGCAGAAATATCTGTCTGCATATATCGCAAAAAGGAACTAAAATCAAAAGATTTTACCGAAGAAACAAACGATTTTTTTCCCATTTCTGTGCAGCAGAATTTCAGTGATTTTTTTTCCTCCATAGAAATATTGTTGAAGTTAAGCCAGTTTTTAAAAGCAGCATCATATGATTCAAGAACTGAAGTCGTAACTCTACGGCTGTAATTTTTATACAGTATAAGTGGTGTACGGAACAAAAGTTTATCAAAGATTGTTTCACTGGGATGTAGTCTGTTAGATATCTTGTTGTATAACACATCAAGATATGTACCTTTCATATACGCTTTGCCATTAAGATACGAAAAATCTGCTCCAGCGGCAATAATACGGGAAAATCCTGCTTTTTTTGCAAAATCAGCGGCTGCAATTGTGACTGTTCCTGCCCCTGAGTCAAGATGTAAAAAAGTCCCAGTGCCTGATTGTTCTGAATACTTGGATATGTACTGCGAAAGCGGATGACCTGTGTTGACAAACAGGACATTACATCCTTTTTCCTGTATTGTACGGACTGCAGCCGGATTTGCACAAAGATCAAAAATAAATAACATATTTGGTGAAAATGAACCGCGTGAGAAGAAGTGATTATGGGAGATTTCCTGCCCGTCGATAGATATAACAGCATCACAACGGATACCGCGTTTACTAAAGCTGCCAAAAGCAGTATCCGTTGCTATAATATAGAGAGAATCTCTGTTGTTAATTATATATGATACAGTTGAATCAAGTGACGGACCTGCTGCTGCAACAAGAGCCGTTTTATTGACCGGGAAGACAATTTTTGCGGGAGGACTGATTTTTTTTAAATTAGTAATAATATTCCTCTGCCATATCTTCCCAAAATGTGCCTGAACAGAAAAGTCGGAAGAAATAATTTTTGATGCACGGTCTACCTGTTTTCTGAATTCTGCAATTCCGGAGGGATTTTCCAGTGTCCAGCTTTTTTGTTCAACTATTTGAAGTGAACCATATGCACCCGGAAGATAATAACGAATAAGCGTTTGAGCTGTATTCTCAACGGGGAAAATAATGATTTTTTTATCATCATTCAATTTTAAAAATGAGGGTATTTGTTTTAGAAATTCGATATCCTCATACGAATTTTCTGCTGCGAGGATAATGCTTTCAGGGTATAATTGCCGGACAGCATTAATAAGATAAGCACCTCCTATTCCTGCTATAAGAAAAAATTTACAATTACTATTCAACAGCGATGCTGTTTGTTCCGCTTCCTTAACAGGATCATACCGGGAATGCATCGTGTGTCCGTTTGAAAAAACAGGAACAGGGTATCCGTTTTTTGAAATAAGAATGGTTTTATAAACAGAATTATTCATGCAGTATCCTTTCTAATCGGGATAGAAGTGTACTATTTTTTTTCTCCAGAATAGTTTCTTTTTTAGCAAAATCTGCCAGACCTGAAGATCGTTGAAGGCCAAGATATTCAACCGGAAAAATAGAATGAAGCCATTCATCAGTGTCCTTGTTTTTTTGAATGAATTCTTTTTCAGATGATTCCACTGATGCCGAAATAAATGTGTTTGTGAATAGAGGAAATTCATTTTGCGAAATATTTTCAGCAAAGAAATCGAAATCAACATCTTTAATAGATCCTAGCGTATTGGAAAAATTAAAATGATCGGACAACCTGAATAATCTTTTTGTTTTTTCGGAAGGAAGTGATTTGAACCAGTTGCAATACAAAGAAAGAGCTCCTGAAGAAAAACGTGAGGCAGATATACGTGCTTCTTTTGGTGCTATACGATTGTCAACAGAGGAAGCATCTGTTTCAAGAAAATTTGGTTGTGTATGCTGATATCCGGAAGATGCATTGAGATCGAGCCCGCAAAAAAAAACTGGTCCGTTTGTAATGTTCAGCGCAAATTCTGCAGCTGTCCCGCTGACAGTTCCGTTGCGTTCTGCAGGTACTCCCTGTATTCCGCAGTATTGGAGTATAGAAGTCGAAAGACCGTCATTATAAATAAGTGGAATAATTGTACTTCCTGATATGATACTTTTTTTACAAAAACTTTCAGCAGAAAGTGCAAGTGGAACAGGACAGAGACTGCTTTCATATGGTATAAGATGTGTTCCTGCATAATAACCTCCATCTGTTGAAATACACATATCGGGCAGAATCCGGTTGTGAAGAAGAGCAGAAAGAGATGAAGAAACTGCTATTAGAAAAAAGGATTTTCTATATTTTTTTAACAATGGAAGAGTGGCTGAGAGACTCGGACCTGACGCTGTTATAACGATGGAGCAGGTTCCTTTTTTTACAGGAAGAGAAATTTTCGACAAATAACGACAGAATGTAAAAATATTGGAAGTCCACCGGGAACCAAAAAAACTTCTTGTATAAAGGATATCACGGCTTTTTAGAACAGCCTTTTTTATTTCATTCCATACAGAGTTTTCAATGTCAGAAAATGCGCGTGAAGATGGTGCCCATGAAAGAAAAAGCGTTGAGAAAATTCCCTCTTCGCCAAGTTCATTAAACAGCAGCTCCGAAAAGGGGACCGATATATCATATAGTGGAAATATTTTATCCCACAGATTATTGCAAAAAGAGAAGGCGTTTGTGTACCGGGCAGCAAGTATTTTTACACCCGGGTATTTTAAATGAAGAAAAGAAGAACAATAGGAAAGAGCCGGTTCTAAAACCAATATAAAAGATGGAATAAATGAACATTTAATGGAATTGACAAAACGTTCTGCTTCCTGTTCAGGGTTATATGCAGAATGAAGCATTATATTTCCATTAGAACATGTCATAGAACCATTTTTTGCGGTTGAAAATATAATGTTCAATATCAGCCTTCGGAAATAAATTGATGTATGCCCTCTTCGGACGAAGCTGTCCCGGTTTTGAGGATAATAACGGAATTCGAATACGTTGAAAGGACAGGTTGTAATGTATGAGAAATATGATATTGAAGTATTGTGTCGTCTATTTCGTTCTGAGCAAAAAGGATTAGTTTTATTTCACCATTACCGCTTTGAATACAAAAATTCGGTTCGGCAAAATGTTGCTTAAGCATGGAGAAAATCTCGTTATAGATAATTGAAAAAAGAGAATCATGAATAAATTTATTGGAAATATCTGCATCAGATACAGATGAATTTACTGCAGTTTTTACTGAAAGAAGAAAGAGAAAAGCAGTGAAATGAGTAAAATCACAATTCAGTTTCGGAGAGATGAAAGTTCCGGTTTCATTTTTTAAGGAAGCAAGATAACGTATAATTACGTTCCTTAATTCTGCCGGTGATACTGATAAATCATCTTTATATGAATCGAAATCAATATTAGCAAAAATGCAGTCATCCGTTATTCTCAAAAAATGAAGCCCCTCTATTTGTTCATTAAATAAAGATGAGAATAGCTGATAAAATCCAGAAAAATTATTGTCACTTTTTTTTACATTAACAAAAGAATCGGGATTACCTATTGTTCCGTTCCAAAAATCACGGGAAGAAATGGAAGATGCAACTGTTTTTGCATCAATTCCCTGACATTGAGTCATGATGAATACATCGTTAATATTTGTAAATAGAGCACAATGTGAAAATGAATATGCATTACAGATTTCTGAAAACAGTGTAAACACCGGTCTTTCAAAAAGTTTAGAAGTTTTAGAAAGAAGACCGGTGTTTTTTGACTCTCCATAAGATACTTGAGCCGGAAGTTCTGTAGAAATGCGGCTGAGTAATCCCATTTAAGACAATCCCAGGTCCGAAAAAAGTTTTTTATATGTTGCAAAATGTTCAGAACGGGCAAATTCGATGATCTTGTCTTCTGGTAGATTTTCGAGCAGTTGGTCCATGTAAAGGAGGACTGACTTTACTTCCTGTGTCAAATTGCCCGGAAGAACCTCTGATTTTGTTTCCTGAACAGGTTTTTCCTGTGGTTCAGGAGAGTCGGGAACTGATTCGGTACCATCAGGTGATTTATCTGTATCTGTGTCTATATCTGCATTAAGCTCATTTTTTGCGATTTCGTCTGTATTAAGATAATCAATATTGTCTTTGGTAAGTAAATCTGAAACAGATGGTTCCTCAGAGAGAATCTCGTCTGAAGTTGTATCATCACTTTTTGGTTCATCCAACTGTTCTCTTCCGGTTCCTGCTGACAGGTTAACTGTCTCTGGAGAATTGGAATACTCTTCCAGAACTGGAATATCTTCATTATGTGTTTGTCCGCTCTGTTCCGGAGCGGTATCGCCTGAAACAATTTGAGGTGTTTCTTCTGTCGTATCTTTTACGGAGTCCATGAAATCTGTGGATGAAGACTCGACAAGAATATCATCGACTTTTGGAATAGAAATTTCTTCGGGAAGTTCATCTGGTATTGCTGCATTTGAAGGATCAGACGAGAAATCATTAATATCAAGATTGGGTTCTTCAAGTTTTTCATTGTCGAAATTCATAGTAAGATCGGATGATTTTGAATCGTCGACTGCCGGTGTTTCGGGAACTGCAACAGAAGAATCGATTGTTCCGAACAAATTGTCGTCAGCAAGTTCTGAAGCCGGCTCCTTTTCAGGCTCCACCGGAGAAATGACTTCAGATTCGTCAGGAGTTGATATTTCTTCATAATCATTGATTTCTTCTTTTTTTGACGGAAGAACAGAATCTGCTCCGCCTGTTTTATCCTCTGACACAGCTTCTTTATTTTCCGGCAAAACTTTTTTGTTATTATTAGAGAAATCCGCTGTATTCATTATGTTATCAAGTTCATCTCCGGATAGAGAAATCGTATCATCTCCATCTTCTTCTGCAAAGAAACCGCCTTTTGTTTCTTTGTTTGTTTTTTCTCCGGAGACTAACGCTTCATGTGCCTTTAATTCTGCAAAATTATTCTTAAGATTTGAGATTTCTTTTTTTAACCCTGATAGATCTGAAACAATTTGCTGAAGAAGTGTATTGTGGACCTGTGTAGTTTCAGAGGAGATTTCCTGCTTTTCAGAAGCAGCGCCGATTAAAGAATTTGTCTCTTCGTCAAAGCTGTCCGGTATATTACTACTGCCTGTACCCGATTTTACTTCGTTCACGACAGGAGCTGTTGCAACACTGTCTTCTTCGGTAACCGTGAGATTATAATCAATATTTGTCGGTTTTGATTTGTTTTCAGATATATTGGTTGTTATCGGCGTCTCTTCTGCATCTGCATCGACTCCAAAATCGGATAAAGCTATATTTTCAGTGTCCATTGTATCTGACTGACTTATTCCGCTGTTTGTTTTTTCTTTAGATATTTCAGAAACAGGCGATACTTCTGTTTTCAGAGAGGTATCTGCAATAGAATTGAACATATCATCCAGATTATCAGCATCGATTGAAGCTGTATCTTCCGGTGATTTTTCTGATATATCTGATGAATCAAAATCAACAGCATCTTCTGATTCAAGAGAGTTCACCGCCTCTTCTTCAGGTTTATCGTCGCTGAATGAAAGATTTATATCGAGAGGTGCTTCGTCCGGCTCTTTTTCCTGACTTGCTGTTTCAGTGGTAGAGAAGTCAGAATCAAGGAAGTCATCAAGCGATATATCTTCTGATTCGCTGGACGGGGAAGAAACTTTTTCTTTATCTGCAGAATTTTCTGCCGGTGCAGAAGATTCATTGTTGTCTGAGAATCCTTCATCAAGAAAATCTTCAAGAGATACTTCATCAATTTTTCCGGATTGATTTTGGTCTTCGGGTATGTCTGTATTAACTGAAGGTTGCGGTATTTCTGACGTATCTATTGCATTGGTTATGCCTGAAAGTTCTTCCGTGGTGAGAGTTGTATCGTCCTGGAGTTTATCTGCTGTATCCGCGGAAATGTCTGTAGCGATGGATGATATATCTATTTCTGAGAAATCTCCCAGATTTGCATCAGAATTGATAATATCTGATTTTTTATCCGTATCATTTACGGGAACCTCATCAGATGGCGTTTTTAAAGGTTGTTTTACCCATACACCGTAACTGTCAAGTTCGTTTGTAGTATCTGTCGAATCGCTCATATCATTCCTCTCATGTTCAGAAGATAAATAGTATACTACATTTATATCGGCATAATCCTGCAGAAAAAATAGTTAAATATAGTAATTTTTCAACTGTTTATCTTTATTACAGTTGATTATAACACATCTTTTTGTTTCAGAAAACAGAAAACTATTCCGATATATGAAATATGATTCATAAAAAATGTCTGACAGCTGTACTTTTGGGTACACTTGTATATACGATGCTTTCTTTTTTTGTTGGGAGAGACGGTATATGGGTATACCGCCAGATGCAGAAACAAAAATGGGACATAAGTAAACGTACCGCCTCAATACAGAAGATAAACGATGAACTTTCTCTGGAATATTCTGCTCTTGAGAAGGACAAAGATGTTATTGCAGCATATGCCCGCAAACTTGATTTTGTAAAGTCTGACGAAAAACTTGTAAAAATTACAGGATTGCGTCCTTCTCAGACAATGCTGTATGATACAGGTACTGTATTAAAACGAAGTCCTGTAATATATATGTCGGAGAGTGCATGTAAAGCGGTCGGTTTTGCTTTTTTTATCGTAACGTTAGCACTTATGTTTCTTGCAGACTATGGTAAAAATGGAAAGATTCATTTTCATACAGCAAAAAAAGCAAAAGACGAATTTATAAAGGGAGTTCCAGTATATGATGTGCCTCAAATCTGACTTTGATTCTGTTGAAAAATGTTCAGAATATTTAAAAAAAGGTAAAATTCTTATTTTACCTACAGATACCGTATATGGTTTTTCAGGAATTGTAGAGCCTTTTGGGAAAAATGTATATGATACTGACGCTCGTATCCGTACAATAAAGGGAAGATCAGAGACAAAGCCTTTTATACAACTTATTGCATACCCCCAGGACATTTTCAATTATACAAATGATAAAATTCCTGAAAAAATTTTTACTCTTTGGCCTGGAGCACTTACTGTCATTGTACATGATAAAAACAGTACAGGGACAACGGCGTATCGCTGTCCAGGTGATGAATGGATAAGGAAAATAATACAAAGATGTGGCTTTCCGGTATATTCAACGAGTGTAAATAGAAGTGGAAGACCGGTACTTGATACCATAGATGAAATATGCAGAGAATTCGAGAATGAATGCGACCTTATTGTGTCTGACGGAGATAAAAAAGGTGCTCTTCCTTCTACAATTGTTTCTGTTTTTGATGGAAACATAACCGTTTTACGTCAGGGAATTATAAAAATTTAAACTAACTTTATTTTCTTGTCCAACTTACAGCAACAGTACCCGGTTTTGATTCTTCTCCATCAGATACGAGTGTTGATTTTGTTCCTGTAAGGGTATTTGCATCTTTTAACGAAAGATTCCATTGTATAGGAAGGGCTGTCGTTGCTGCTTCAAGCGCAGTTTTACGCGGAATATCTGGAAAAAAAGATGCATTTGCTTTTCCTGTTTGAGTGATTATTACTTTTTTTGCAGTTTTATCGATATCAACTGAGATATTCATTGTTGCACCGTTATTAAAAATAATAAAACCCCGTCCTCCACGAAGAATGACGATTTTATCGATAAATTCTTCACCACTCCATGTTCCTGCCAGCATATCTGTGGAAATTGACGATGAAAACGTATCTGAATCAACGGAAGAAATATCAAGTGTATTTTTAGTGCTTTTTTCAGGTGTTGCAATAGTATTTAGTGATGTAACAAAATGTTCAAAAAAGGATTGCAGTACTGATTTTGATTCCATGAGTATTTTATAATACGAGTCATATTCTTTACTGTCAGAATAAGAATTTCCCCTGATTTTGTCTGTAATAGTAAGGGTGCATATCCATTTTTCAGTATTCTGGCTGCTTTTTTTTATAAGCACGTAAAAAAAGAAAGGTGATGTTGTAACAGAAAAATCAGGTTTACCCTCTGAAATATATTTCTCGGAAAAACCGACTGCCCGTTTATCTATGACTGTAAATCCTGAAATTTCTCCCATTTGAGCATAATACAAGTCTTCTGTCATCTTTACCATGTTTCTGTCTACATCAGTAGAAACAATTCCCAGAAAGTCGACGCTTCTGATTGTTTCTGCGACCAGCGGGTGGAGCTGAATAATGGCAATTATTGCATATATTACATGACGGAGGATTCTGTGCACTATCCGTTGAGCTCCCTGCGGAATTCCCGCTGAGTTTCGCGATCGACATCCCTTTCTCGTATTGTATTTCGTTTGTCGAACTGTTTTTTCCCCTTACAAATACCAAGATTCACTTTAACCCGTCCGTTTTTTAAATAAAAGTCAAGCGGAATAAGCGTATATCCTTTTTCCTCTGTTTTCCGGCTAAGTCTCTTGATTTCATCTTTGTGCATAAGCAGTTTTTTGGGCCGGTCAGGGTCCGGTGAGAAAGCAGAGGAGAATGTATATTCCGTAATATGAAAACCTCGAATCCATACTTCTCCGTTTATAATTTCCGCAAAACTGTCCGGAAATGAAATAGTACCGGCTTTTATAGATTTTACTTCGGATCCTTGGAGTTCAATACCACATTCCACGGAATCTTCAATAAAATAATTGAAGCGTGCTTTTTTATTTTCTGCAATAATTTTTTTTCCTTCTGCCATATTATTTCTGATTATATTATATAGACTGCAACCTGACAAGTTGCGATGATTTTGTGTTGTAAACAGGTGATATTTATGTTATTGTAAAATGCATGAATAAAGAATTATATAAATTATCATATACTTTGAAAAAACAGCGGCAGCACAGAATTATCATCTGCGTATTTTTTGTGTTGACTGTATTTGCTTCTATTATGCTTATACGTACGTTTCTGTTGATTCCTGTACGAGAACGATCTGTTTCGATGCAACCTGATGTTTCAAATGATACCAGTATCCTTTTTACTCCTGTTGTTGGTACACCGCAACGCGGCGATGTTGTTCTTCTAAAACCTCGTTCTACAGAAAAGCATTTGCTGATATGCAGGGCTCTGAATACACTTATTAGTTTTTTTACTGCACAGCAATTCATGCTTTTTGATAAAGACAATACGATGGGACGCGAATCGCAGATACGGCGTATTGTCGGCCTGCCTGGTGATACTATATATATGCGTGGATATATTATTTTTGTACAGCCGGAAGGTAAGAAGCATTTTCTGACAGAGTTTGAATGCGTAAAAAAATCATATGACGTAAATGTAATTACTGTTCCAGTGGGATGGGACAGTAATATTGGAGTAAGTGGAAATTTTGATAAAATACTCCTTGGAAAAGATCAATATTTTGTTCTTGGTGATAACAGATGCAGCTGTATCGATTCCAGATTATGGGGTCCCGTGAACATAAAAGATATCAAAGCAAAAGGACTTGTCGTCTATTTCCCGTTTTCGAAATTACGCTTATTATAGCATTCTGTGGAACATTCTGTATCACTATATATACATATACCATTCTGCCTCTCAAAATGTACCTATTGTGATTTTTTCAGTGTTCCATGCGGCGGCGGAGGTATTCCCGATACTTATATAGATGCTGTACTTCAAGAATCTGCATACAGAGCAGAAATTAACAACATTGATTCATGGCGGACAATCTATATCGGCGGCGGCACTCCCAGTCTTCTTACAGAACCGCAGATACACCGGTTATTTACAGGACTTGCAGCTGTTGTCGGTGAAAAATTATCCTGTGAAACAACCATTGAATGTAATCCCTGCGATATAGAAGAGAAAAAACTTGCAGCATTTGAAAATGCAGGCGTTACGCGTCTTTCATGTGGAATTCAATCGTTCTGCGGAAATGTCTTAAGAACGGTACGAAGGCGCAGCAGTCCGGACTCTATACATCTGGCTCTTTCTTGTATACAAAAATACTGGCACGGACTGTTTTCTGCAGATATGATTTCTGCTCTTCCCGGAGAGACAGAAGAGTCGTTTGCTGCGGGTCTTGACTCTCTGCTTGCGTATAAACCCGACCATATATCGCTTTATTCTTTGACAGTAGAGAAAGAAACACCTCTTGGTGAAAAGATTTTTTCAAAGAAAATTCCTTATGATTTTGATTGGGCTGATGCACTGTGGATTTTCGGACGGAATTATCTCTGTTCGCACGGATACGAGGAGTACGAAGTTTCGAATTTCTGCAGGGACGGAAAAAAATGTCTGCATAACCTGGCATACTGGAATCAGGAGAATTACATAGGTTGTGGTGCAGGCGCAACGGGGACAATTTACGGGGGAAGAAAATTATTGTCCGTGCGGGAGACGAATACGCGAAATATTGCGGCTTATATAGATTTTTGGCAGGGGAGCAAGAAAACATTTACGGAAATCCCGGCAGAAACAGAGTATATTACTCCTGAAACTGCTGCGTTTGAATTTTTTATGATGGGCCTGCGTACTTCTGCCGGTATCTGCCGTGAAACATATGAAGAAAAATTCGGTATAACATTTTCAGACAAAATTGAACATCTTTTCTGTGACTGGGAAAAAACAGGCAGATGCATTAAGTATGAGAAGAATACCCGCCATTTTTACGCATTGACTGGTAAAGGAATTCTTTTTCTTAATGAATTTCTTGAATCATTGTTATGACGTTATTTTTTCCTTTTTTTTAGGAATGGTGATGATAAATTCCGTTCCTTTACCAAGTTCCGATTGTACATCAATAGTCCAGCCGTGCGTATCAATGATGCTTTTGACAACAGTGAGTCCGATACCCATACCTTCTTCCCGTCTTGAATTGGTTCCTCTGTAAAACATGTCAAAAATATGATCTTTGTCTTTTTTTGCAATGCCGATGCCTGTATCCCTGATGCTGATGATGCATGATTTTTCTGTTTCAGTACCAGTTATTACAATAGAATCGCCTTCTTTTGAATATCTGATAGCGTTGCTGAAAATATTTTCAAGAGCACGGGAGAACAGCTGTTTATCCATAGGTATTTTCAGTTCCGGTGAAATATCGATAAAATTGGAAACTTTTCGTTTGAATACAGTACCAGTCATAACTGCGCCTTTTGCAAATTCCTCTACGACGGTACGTACGCTTACAGGGATAAGATCCTGTCTCCAGTCTGCATTGTCAAGTTTCACAAAATTAATAAGCGTATCAATCATACCCTCAAGCTGGTTTGTTTTTGTTGTTATAATTTCAAGAGATTTTTTTATTTCATCAGGATCAGTAACGACATCGTCGGAAATCGCTTCTGTATACCCTTTAATGACAGCAACGGGCGTACGGAGGTCATGACTTATTCCCATTATAAACCTGGTACGTCGTTCCTGTGAATCAAGCAGAGATCGCCTCATTTTATCAAGATTTTCAGTAAGGGAAATGATTTCATTACTTTTCTGTTTTATTTTTTTGGGGTCGTCTTTAAGTGAAATACTTAGATCTCCGTCTGCAATTCTCTGGGTTTTTTGTTCAAGAATCGTGATTGAAGAAAATATCGTATGCGATATATGTGCAATTGCGAATATTGTTATGCCTGAAAAACTGAGAATGAAGAATACAAGATACAGAACAAAGTTAAAATTTTTTCTGCGGTACTTGACATCACGTTTTGCGCGGCTCAATATTAGAAAATCAGAGACTGTGTCATTAAAATTCGGACTTGAAAATTGATAGAAATATTTACTGCTTGTAGTTCCGATCAGATGCCATAAATAGTCCTGCGTTATACTGATGCCAACTTTTAATTCAGGCATGCTTGAAAGCAGCACTGTAGATCTGCCGGAGAAAGTGATAAGTGCGACTTCCATGTCCGGTGGAAGATGACGCAGCTGATCATATAATTTATTCCAGTCATTCTCCGAAAGCTGAAGTTCGTCGGTACTGCGTATTTCCCTGTAACCGTGCATAAGAACACGTTCCGGGGACATAAGGTAGTGATATATTGGAATAAATGAAGCACAAAGAAGTGGAATAACTATTATTGCAGCAAGAAGAAGATGAAATTGCCTGCGGATTGTCATGTATTGGTTCCTGCTGTCTTTTGATTAGAAATCAATGTTTCCTTTTCAAAGCAATATCCGAGTCCAAAGACTGTTTTGAGGTACACCGGGTTTGAGGGATCTTTTTCAATTTTTTTCCGGAGCCGTTGTACATATACTGCAACGGCAGTAATGTCTCCATACTGAGCCTTCCATACATCTGAGTATATTTTTTCGGGAGACAGAGCTTCTCCTGCGTGTTTTACCAGATATTCAAGAACCGAATATTCCTTCGTTGAAAGCGGCACCTTAACTGATCCCTGCTTAAGTACACAACTGTTGAGCAGAAGTGTATAATCACCGAAACCGATTGTTTCTTCCGCAGCAGCCTCGGTTACTGCCTGCCGCCGGAGATTTGCCTGAACCCTGGCTACAAGTACACGGGGAGAAAAAGGTTTTGTGACGAATTCATCAGCACCGAAACCAAGTCCCTTTATTATATCTTCGTCCGCATCACGGGCAGAAACGATAACAACAGGTACTGTTGTTTTATACTCTGCACGGAACTTTTCCAAAAAGTCGAAACCGCTTATTCCCGGCAGATTTAAATCAAGAATAATAAGATCAGGCAGTGGCGATGTTTTGAGAGTTTCAAGTGCATCTTCTGCTGTACCGAATGTTTTTGCATCCATACCCGCTTTTGATAAATATATTGATACAAGGTTTGCAATTTCCGGTACATCTTCTATAACAAAAATCTTCGGATTCATACTATTTCCTCTGCTTTCTTTTATTTTAAGTATATCTGTAAAATAAAAAACCGCAACAGCCCTGTATGTTCAGAGCGGATGAATAACGTAAAATTATAAAACAAAACAGAAAATTATTTTATAAACACTTACAGGGTATATTCCGATAGTAAAGAGAATAAAAGTACTTGACGTACAATCGATAACCGGAGCATTATATAGAAAATGATTGAAGTAATGCGTCTAAATGGAAAAAAATACTGGATTAATCAGCATATGATAGACAGTATGGAAGCAAATCCGGATCTGACTCTTTCAATGCTTTCAGGGAAAAAAATAGTCGTAAAAAACTCACCTGAAGATATTATCGAAAAAATTATTGCATACCGTCAAAAAATCGGTATAAACACACAGGAGATATGAGAGTATGGATATAGCAACAATAATCGGCATTATCGGCGGTGGAGCCTGTATTATAATGTCGGTCCTTACATCAGGTGGTACTGTAAGTGGTATTATCGATGTACCATCTCTGTTTATGACAATCGGTGGTTCATTTTTCTCTTTGTTCATTTGTGCGCCGCTTTCAACCTGTCTGGGCATGTTTAAAATCATGGGCCGTACAATGAAGGTTTTTGATTTTGGTGAAAAACAGATAATACAGAATATGGTTGCTCTTTCAGAAAAGGCCCGTCGTGAAGGTATTCTTGCTCTTGAAGACGGACTTGACGATATAGAGGATCCGTTCATGCGGAGTGGTCTCCGGCTTGTAGTCGACGGTACTGACGGACAGGTGATACGTGCAATAATGGAAAATGAAATGAACCAGTGTGAAGCACGTCATATGAGATGGATAAATATTGTTACTCAGTGGGCAGGGTTTGCACCGGGGTTCGGAATGATGGGCACTGTTGTCGGTCTTATTGGTATGTTGCGCAACATGGAAGATAAATCTTCGATCGGCCCTAATATGGCTGTTGCTCTTATTACGACGCTCTACGGCTCCATGATGGCAAACTGGCTGCTTGGACCTGCTGCGCAGAAATTGCTTGGGCAGAATGCTGCTGAAATGAAGACAAAAGAAATGATTATTGAAGGAGTTCTTGCAATTCAGGCTGGTGAAAATCCGCGTATTATGGCACAAAAGTTACTGACATATCTTGATCCTGGTGTACGTAAGGCTATTGAAGCTGACGTTTTAAAGGACTAGACAAAAATGGGAAGAAAGACTAAAGAACCGGAAAAACCGTCAACTGCATGGCAGGGAACATATGGCGACATGATTACACTCATGCTTTGTTTCTTCGTTATGTTGTACAATCCGTCGGAAGTCGACGTAACGCAACTTGCAACTATTACTCAGTCGCTTCAGATGAATGAAACTGAAACGACTTCAGGAGGTATGTCACTTTCTGCCGGACGCCTGTCGGATCTAGGGAATAATATAAACTCGCTTCCATCTGTAGAAAAAGGAAAATCACTCGGAAATGCAAAGAAAAAAGCCGTAAGTCTGTTTGCCCCCGATGTAAAATCAAATAAAATTACCGTAACAAGTGATGAAAGAGGTCTTGTTATAACACTTGCGTCGGACAGTTTTTTTGATGAAGGAAGTGCAGATCTCAATATAGATGCAACCCGTGATACTCTTCTGAGGCTGTCAGGCTTTTTCAAAGATCCGGAGTTAAAGAACCGCCGGTTCCGCATAGAAGGGCATACAGACAATACACCCGTTGCCCCTGATTCAAAATTTCCAAGTAATTGGGAACTTTCTGCTGCCCGTGCTATGAACGTGCTGCATTATCTTGCCGATTTCGGTGTAAATGAAAAACAGTTTTCTATTGCCGGTTATGCCGACACACGTCCTATGTTTTCTAACAATACTCCGGAGGGAAGAGCATACAACAGGCGTGTAGATATAATTATTCTGGACGAAGGTCATTTTTAATGGTAAACTATAAAGAAGTTACTATTTCCAAAAAAAATGTATTTGTGGAGGGGAACAATGGCAGAAGATAATGCTGATATAAATCTTGATGAGAATGCTGGTGACAGCTCCTCGTCCGCAAAAAGTAAAAATAAACTTGGTGGTCTTATACCAGGCATGCTCAAATGGATCCTTATCGCTGTTGGTGCTGTTATCCTTATAGTTGTTGTTGTTTTTATTACAATAAAACTTGTAAACAACAACAGTTCATCTCAACCGACTATTCAGATGAGCGAAGAGTATAAAGAACAGCGTGAAATTCTTGACTGGTATACATCACTGGGAGTGATCCGTACAAAAACAAGCGACGATATTCCTGCAAGCGTTGTTGTAAATATTGCCCTCGGCTATAAAAAAGACGATAAAGCTACTGCTACGGAAATTACAGCAAGAAAAATTGAACTTACTGATTTTCTGCGCCGATATTTTACAGAGAAGACCATTGCCGAATTGAAACCGCAGAATGAAGAAAAATTGAAAATCGAGCTGCGCAATGCTATAAATGACGAGATTCTGAGTAATTCAAAAATCAGAGATGTATCATTCCAGCAGCTTGATGTTGTAGAACAATAACGGTGCTGTAAAGGTCACAAGGTGGAAGGTGCATGAACGAAGTTCTGTCACAGGATGAAATTGACCAGTTGCTCACTGCTATCAGCTCCGGTGATTCCGAAGCTGACGATTTTAAGCCGGTCAGTGATACCCGTAAAATAAAGATATATGATTTTAAACGTCCTGACAAATTTTCGAAAGAGCAACTGCGTACAGTTTCCAATATGCATGAAACGTTTGCCCGGCTTACAACGACAAGTCTTTCGGCTCAACTGCGCAGTCTTGTACATGTGCATGTTGCGTCCGTAGATCAGCTTACATATGAGGAATTTATTCGTTCAATTCCAACGCCGACAACACTTGCTGTAGTTAATATGGATCCATTGAAGGGTAATGCAGTCCTTGAAATTGATCCGACAATTACTTTCTGCGTAATAGACCGTCTGTTTGGGGGACGGGGAACAACAACAGGAAATAAAAACCGTGATCTTACCGATATTGAACAGTCTGTTATGGAAGGTATAATTGTCCGCATCCTTGCAAATATGCGGGAGGCATGGACACAGGTAATAGATCTTCGTCCCCGGCTGGGGCAGATTGAGACAAATCCTCAGTTTGCACAGATTGTTCCACCGTCAGAAATGGTTGTTCTTGTTACGCTTGAAACAAAAGTCGGTGATGAAGAAGGAATGATGAATTTCTGTATTCCGTACCTTACTATTGAACCGATTATTTCGAAGTTATCTTCACAGTTCTGGTTCAGTTCCGTACGAAGAAGTTCAACTACCCAGTATTTAGGAACATTAAAAGAAAAACTTTCATCAGTAGACATGGATGTTGTTGCTGAGGTGGGATCAATTGACCTGCCTATACGTGAAGTGCTCAGCCTGCGTGTCGGAGATGTAATTCGTCTTTCAAATATTCGTGTCGGAGATCCGCTGACGCTCAGCATTGGTAACAAAAAGAAATTCTATTGCCAGCCTGGTGTTGTCGGAAAGAAAATGGCAGTTCAGATTACTGGCAAAATAGAAGACATTCAGGCAGATGATTTTGAAGAACTGTCCGTAGAAGGAGATGATTCATATGAGTGATGGTGCAATATCACAGGATGAAATTGACGCGCTGCTTTCCGGTGTATCTGTAGATGGACTCAATTCGTCCGGGCAGGTCGGTGGTGCTCCGACCGTACATATCGACACTACCGTACTGCAGAATTTTGCTGATGAATTGAAAACTCCTCTGGTGGAAAATCTTAATAAGATGACAGGGGCGTCTTTTACAGTTGACACGCCTGTTGTAGAAACGCTTGACCGTGATCGTCTTCTGGCAAAACTACCGGAAGTTGTTGTCGACGTTCTGGCAGATTTTTCAAAAGGCCTCAGTGGCGATCATCTGTATATTCTGGCACCTGAATTTGCACAGAAAATTGTGAGCCTTATGAATAAAGAGGATAACGCCGATCTGGATGATATGGCGCTCTCAGTCATTTCAGAGGCAGTATCAACTCATACTAATGATGAAATTCAGGCTCTTGAAAAAACCGGAAAGCTTTCAGGTATTGAATGCAACGTTCCCACGGCAAGAAATGATCCAAAAGCCATAATCCGCATTCCACAGAATATGTTTGCCCTTTTCAGTTATCCCCTCATGCTTGACGGACAGGGATATACGTTGTGGGAAGCTGTGGGAGGCGAAGCTGCTGAACAGATAAGTAAGGCTCTGGGGGGCAAAACAGGGGCAGAACGGCAGGATGGTACACAGAGCGCTGCAGATATGTCTGCTGTTGGAAAAATGCCGGGTGGCGGTATGCCTCAGATGAATGGTATGCAGCAGCAGGGAATGTCTCAGATGGGAGCTATGCAGAATATGGGTATGGCACAGATGGGCGGTATGCAGCAAATGATGGGCATGCAGCCCGGAATGGGACAGAATATGGGAGTGAATGTACCGAATGTTCAGGCTCTGCAGTATCCGATTCTGCAGGGAAATACTGCGGGTAATGAACAGGGTAATATCGGCCTTATCATGGATGTTTACATGGAAATGACCGTAGAACTCGGTCGTACCAAGAAGCAGATTAAGGACATACTGGGAATGGGAGAAGGTACTATCATCGAGCTTGACAAGCTGGCCGGTGAACCTGTTGATATTCTTGTAAATCATAAACCGATTGCAAAAGGTGAAGTTGTAGTTATCGACGAAAACTTCGGCGTTCGTGTTACAGAAATATTGTCTTCACTGGAGAGAGTGACGGAACTGCATTAGGAACACACTGATTAATACCAGTCGTATTAATCAGTGTGTTCTGAATGGTCTCTGTGGGTGGGGGAAAATTTGAATTACTCAAAAAAAATTTGTATCGGGTGTGTTGTATTCTTCCTGTTTGCAGCCTGTTTTTATGCACAGACTTCTGTGCGGGTCAGCGAAAATACTGAAGTGACGCAGCCGAAAAAGTCAGATTCTGTCGTTGATGAATCAACACTTCCAATAAGAACGCCTTCTAATCAGGTTTCCGATACATCACGCGGTGCTACTGTGTGGCTGTTTATTCGTATGATACTCGTCCTTGCAGTCGTCATTGTGTGTATATACGGTGTTTTGTGGCTCATGAAACGTAATACTGGTAAAATAAACAATACAGATCAGTTTCTTCGTGTTGTTTCTTCAGTCACTTTGTCTCCGGGAAAATCCGTTCAAATCGTTTCACTGCTTGACCAAAAGGCGTATATTATCGGAGTCACAGATAATGCAGTGAACCTCATTGGCGAAGTAACCGACAAAGAGACAATCGATGCAATGAATTTGTATGCGGACAAACAGACGAATACGAAAAAACCCCGGAATTTCAACGATATTCTTTCGATTTTTATGCCAAACGGTCCTAAGGAAAAAAACGGGAACATATTCAGCGGGACTGGTGATAAAGCCGCGGGGCTGCTTAAACAACAGCGTGACCGGCTTAATCCAGGAAAATGATATGAAGCAGATTTTTCTTAAAATCAGGAAATATGCACAGTTTGTTTTTTTTAGTCTGCTTATAGGATTCATGTGTTCATTACCAGTTTCTGCTCAGCAGAGTACTTTTCCAAACGGGTCAACACGCGGTACGACAGAAATAAGTAATACAATACGCAGTGCAACGGTACCGAATATCGACATCAACATTACGCAGCCAACTACAGGAAAGCAGGTTGCTTTTTCTGTACAACTTCTTTTACTGCTC